>CAESAE010000007.1_pt1 | contig 83957 bp, 82 predicted proteins | sample 7263571 | NCBI WGS metagenome assembly CAESAE01 (sample SAMEA6814145, study PRJEB35770) | uncultured Actinomycetes bacterium | biome: Freshwater; feature: Freshwater reservoir; material: water | place: Czech Republic | collected 2017-06-27 | depth 30m m | reverse complement strand
TCTGTTGCCGGACTTCTTGGAGTTGCTCTTCCGCTCACAACCAGCGGGGGATCATCATCTGGTGCACTCACCTATGCAGTAAGTAACGGCACAGCCACAAGTTGCTCCATCACATCAGGTGTCCTCAGTACTGGCACCGCTGGCACATGTCGTATCACAGTAACTAAGGCAGGAGATAGTGATACCTATAACAATGTCGTAACTAGTGCAACTACAGTAACAATTCAGACGAATGCTTCCTCGATTGCTGTTACGGTTGTATCGACTGCCGTTTATCAAACAGAAACGACGATTACAGTTGCAGTCGGTACGAAAGGAATTGTCGAGTTCTTACAAAATGGTCGCACAATCAAAGAATGTTCATTCAAAGTTGCGGTCACATCTAGGGCCGCCACATGCGAATGGAAGCCTTCTACTTTAGGTGAAACTAAGGTGTGGGCAGTTTTAACCCCCACGAATCAAGCCCTAGTTCCAGTGACTTCTCCCATGAAAGTTGTTACCGTGACAGCGCGCCCTTAGAGTGAGAGTGATTCTAAATTAGGCTAGGTTTTTCAAAAGAGGATGAAATATCATCCAGTGAGGGAATGATCCAATGATTCGAGGAGAATTTTGTAACTACTTCGGGAGTCAGCAAAACCCGCGATTTGGTCTTCTCCACTATTTGGACCTGAAGTTTGAGCCTTCGGATTAAACACAATTGACACGTCATTATTTGAATCACTCATTGCCCAGAAGGTTGCGGGGCTCGAGAGATTCCAAGCAGATAAACCAGTATCTGGATCAATATTAGGAAGGTCTTGTATTTGATCTAGCCCGTGGATCGCAGCGACATTGATTAATCCGGAAGCCGAATCAGATCCAACTAAAGTGAATTCGTCTGTCAGGACTCCGTCTAGCGATACCGAATTATCGGCACCGGTGAATTCATGGAAATAGATCCGAACAGATGTGATCGCTCTTCCATCAGCATCAGTAGACAAAGTCAGTGGGTCCCCCTGGAGATCCCTTACGGACAATCTGAAGTCCTTACCAGCGCATAGTTTTGAAATTCCACTGAGTTCAATTGAATTGAAAGTAAATTTACTCCCGGTCTCTTTGTTTGCGAAGCTTTGATATGGAGTAACGGTGATTCCATCGGGGTCACACGCTGCAACAACGATCATGCCTGTGCCTAATTCGGCTCTACCCCGCTCGGCGTCGTTAAGACTAATGAGCGCTCCGACAGCCAGGCCTAGTGATGCAATTGCAGAGATGAGGCCGATCGCGAGCAAGCCTTTAGGAAACTTCTTTTTTTGCGTTACCTCTGGCTCGATTTCTATCAGACTCATAGAGCGTTACAGACCGATGGCGTCGAATAACATCCCGATGAATGGAAACACCATAACAAGGGAACCACGAACATTTTTCATGGGGATTCGTTCAAAGGCGCCATCCGTTTGGATGTCAACTGAATCGGCACTCACATTGTTGACTATTGCCAACATTGGATTCTTTGTCTGGACCGAACCCATTACAACTACTTTTTCGCCAACGCTCAATTTCGAATGGTGCCAATAAACTGCCAGACTCGATTCCGCTGATCCGAGTGCATTTTTTAGGCCAGATTTTGGATGCTCAATTCGAAGCCCTAGGGCAAACAAAACTACGAGGAGGATGACAGTGAAGACGATGCCACGCTTAGTGTTGTCTTTCAAGCCTGCACCCCTTCTCGCGCCCGTATATGCGAGCGTTTCCACATCAAAATAGTACCTTCACGCGACCAAAAAATGACGCGTTGAGCATGAATTTCTCAGATTATCTCTTTCGGGAATTGTTTTTTGAGCGTTGCGAGACTGAATCGAGCGAGACTTTCTCAGTCGTCTTTGCTGTTTGTGAAACCTTGGCTGCGCTAGGAGTATTTCGAACCTTCGTGGTGATGGAGGCAAGCCAGTCATCTATTTCTTGATCTTGTACAGGAGTTGGCTTAGAGAGCGTGCTCGCCTTCCTATTTTTGAAACTCATTATTTTCTTACCGTTATTCAATGCGGCCTGGCCAATGATTTTGAGCCAGGCCACAGAGGTTGAAATGATGATCGATATCTTCTTTGCCAAAGGCATTACAGAAGAATTTGCCTCTGGCGTGGAGCCGCTCGATTGCGTCGATGGGAAATTGGTTGGCCCCTCGACTTTAGGTTCGATGATCAGGGTCTTGGCACTTTGCCGGCCATTTCTAGATTTTGGCTTAGTCTTAATATTGAAAAGCCACATAAAAATAGCGACGGGATATGCCCATATTTTTGCAACCAGCCCATCAGGCGTCGCCTTTGAGCTACCGGAAATCTGAGCTTCACCAGCGTCGTCGTCAATTTCAGCACTAGACATTCCAAACATCATGCGATTGGTTCGTGAATCTGGCCGACCCACCCCGCGCCACGTGGCAACTTCGATGACAGTGCCTTGATTCATTTTCCCAATTACAAGTTTCTGTCCATCAGGCAGGTCAATCACTAGCGCGGAATCCGAAACTGGCAAAGGAACTCTCGAAAGCACAGGCTTATTGGGAGTTGGCTCTTTCTTTTGTGCCATGTGTGCCCCCATCTCTTTCTGGATTGCTCATGAGAGTTGGAATCCAATAATGGAATCCAAAATCGTTAAATCCATAGTGCTGAGGTCCGGATCACAGACCAAAGGCACGACAAGACCAACTTCTCCGTACTTCAAATTATACCCAGTTCGTGCTACATAAAGGTCTCCACCAGCGGCATCTGGTAGCGCAGTAACCGTACAAAGGAAGGCTTGCGTAGTCCCGCCCATGGTGGTGGTCGATAAAGTGACGTCTAGTCTGTGTGTTTTGCACTCAGAACTCAGACCCGAAATCCGAATTCCATCGAGGATAAAGTGGTGTAACCCTGTATCGAAGTGGCTCAGCATTCCAAGGTCTATCGCATCATCGCAACTGATGATTTCAGCACTCCCACTGCCATGAATTACAGAGCCTGATCCCGCACCTGAACCGTTACAAGCAAAACTTTGATCACCCTTTGGCGATATGAATTTCGTGCCACCTTGAGGGCAGTGTGTGTCACCAACTACTAATTGCACCATGGCAATTGGCTGTGCGTCTAAACCATTGGCACCGGCGGGACCATTGGCACCGGCGGGACCATTGGCACCGGCGGGACCATTGGCACCGGCGGGACCATTGGCACCGGCGGGACCATTGGCACCAGCAGGACCCATAGGCCCACCTGGTCCAATGGGTCCAGGTGCACCTGGTATTCCATCTTTACCGGCGAGCCCATTTAAACCTACGAATCCATTTCTTCCTGCAACTCCCGCTGGACCAGGAGTTCCTTGAGGTCCAATCACCACCGCCAGTACTTGATTGAGATTAGATTTTCCTTGGACTTCAGTCCCAAAGAGCAAAGTGTCAAATGAATTCGTTGTGGTCGAGCTCGCACCTGCATAGTCCGTTACTCCTCGCGAGAAAAGAAGTATAAGTAAGAACAGTGCGAGTTTCTTCATGCAATATGTTGTTCTGCTTGGTGCGATGCTTCACGAAAGCTACTCACAATTACATGAAGCAATGGCAAGAGGAATCCCATAGTCATTAATATCTCAGATTTAACACTAATTTGGTAGGGCAATGAGCTGACATAGGTAAAGAGCCAGAGACTTCCCAGAGTCACTACCCCCGATTCTATGTATACGTTGCGTTCCCATTTTGCTAAGAGTGGAATTCGAGGAAAATCTAATTTCACCATTAAAGATGCGAATAGGAATGTAATCAAAGTAGAGGAAAGAATGGCAATCCCCCAACTCAGAGCCCAGATATATGCGGTGAAAAGAGTGGATGTTCCGATGGCAATAATCCAGGCAGGCGAGATCAAAGTGATGACCTGAAACCTCTCCAGGACAAGCAAATTGGAATTCGGACCTTGAGAGATGTGAGAATCAAGTTGCTGATGAACTAAGGCTTTGATTCCGAATATAACTCCAATGGCGATAGAGAGATTAACGGGATGCTGCCTACGTGCGTGAAGTGCCAGACTATCCGCGAGGATTTGAGTGGTGAAGAAAAAGATTCCCACGACCGTTGAAGTAGTTAAGAGTAAAAAAAAGTCTCGAAATCCTTTGTAGGTTTTTGCACGGAGTCCAGGAAAGTCCTTTTGACCCGTGAAGTAAAGAAACCTGCCCCCCATGCCCGGGAAGATCCACCCCAGTGCTAAAACTCCTAAAATGATGACAGCACGAAGACTCATTGCTTGCCCGATAATGATTTGACCAATCGCGAAACCGCTTGCTGCAAATATTCCGCTGTAGGAATCCACGATGCCCACAATAGAAATGAGGACCATGGCATAGAGGGGAATATTCACAGCTGGGCCATGGGAGGAAAGTCCACCTTGGATACCGATAAGTATTGCAAAGATAGGAAGGAGTGCCCAGGCCACTGGAGAGAGTTTGTGCAGGAAAGTATCGTCATGAAGAATAAGAAAGCGAAAAATCGATGGGCGCAAAGTTCTTTTAGCCCCGTTTCGCAATAGATAGGGGCGATAGGCGATTCGTGGGAGCGACTTGTTTAAGAGCAAAGTCTCACTCTCTATAAGTGTTTTTTGCTTCAAAAAACTCAAATTTCTATATTTGGCGCTTCTTGCAGTTGATAAAGTCGTGAAGAGGAAAATTAGGGTGAGTAAAATTAGCGCAAGGTCCCTAGGTATCTGCGCAATTGAGTAATTTATCTGTTCAACAACTTTTACTTGAGCAACTTGCCAACCATTAGGACTGCCATCGCCGAAGACATATACCGAGTACTCTGCCAGTGGCAGATCATCGGGTAGGCGTGCTGAATAAACTAAGAATCCCTTGCTGTTTCGTGAGCTTGGTTGAAAGGCAACGGGCGTCGACCCCATGCGAACTAATTTAATTTGCCATCCTGCTTGTGGGGTTGCACCTCCTAGGACGATATTTTGTTCTTTACCGCGCTCCCACACCAGCAGCGGCATATCCACCGCATGAGCAATTGGAAGTGAGGTCGTGATGAAAAAAAGAGAAAGGAGTGCTCCGAGTATTCTCTTATTCATTTTTCAAAGCATCAAGGATTAACCAGAGCCCGAATATGAGAGGGACTGTGATCAATAGGGCGCGAGGCGTGAGGAAGCGACCAATCATGGGAATGATGAAAATAACTACACCAGTAATATCTGGGATTTTTGGACGCTGTGTATCCGGGCTTGGATTGTGATCTCCCTTAACGATAAATCCTGCCTGTGCATCCCCGCCAATAATTCGGTGAGAGAAAACTCCCACTGCTGTGCCATCAAAGCGACGCCCTACGTAGGCAACGATGCTGCCAACTTTTGGCGCCACAGTGGTGGGCGGGGTAGTCAAGATAATGTCTCCTGGATTAATTGTTGGCACCATAGAACCGGTAAGGACAACGCGGGCTTTGACGGTCCCGGAAAAAGAGAAAACTGCAAAGGTGAGCAGAATGAAAGCCATCACGTAGCCAGACCACCTGAAGACTGCTGCTACTCGGGGATACCAGGCTCGAGTACCTACGACTACTCGTTCTTGAGGAGCTTGCACAAAGAGACTTGACTTTGTTTCTATGATTTTCTCGCCCGCGACAAGGAAAGTATGTTCGCCAGAGGTATCTGAGACTGTGATGAGGACATTTGATTCTGGTACAGATCCGGTATCTTGAATCCACATCTGCGTATTTCCTAGTAAGTGTGGCTCAAGAGAGTTGATTTCAGAATTGATCGGCAATCTGGTGGGTTGGGTGCTATCTGACATCGCCGACCTCGCCATCGTATTGGAGCGCTGCTGCCGAGCGCAGCGCTTTTGAAATCCTACAATCGTGAGGTAGAAATAAGAACGACCCGCTCTAGTTTCCCAGAGCGGGTCGTTCTTACTATCTTTTTAACTTCTTAGATATTTATTATGCTCCAGTTTCCTGCGTATATCCGCTTGGGACGGCCGATCCGGATTCAAGGGTGATCTTGCTGACTGCCGAGGCCGAGACACCGTAGATGGCAGCAGTGCTGGAGCCGGAGGTAGATCCGCCCAACGTTAGAACGATTGTTGTTGTAGCACCCGAACCGGATTCGACGCAAGTAGCACCGCCAACGTCAGGCTTGGTTGCAGTAAGATAACCTGTGGCACTCACTGAACAAGATCCACCATTGCTTCCGACTGTAATTGCGATGCCAGAGTTATAGCCCTTAAAGCCGGCGCCCAAATTTCCGCCAGAGACTCCAACTCCGCTGTAGTACCAGCCCAAGTAGAGAGGGTTAGTCACAAGTCCGCCAACGGCGTAGGCCATTCCGCCTGTGCTATTGGTATATGCCTTAAGAATTAGAACTCGAGTACCGCAGCCCGTACCGTCACTGGTGTTTACAGCCGTTGAGTCGAGGTTAGTAATACTGATACTGCGAAGCTGGAAATCTCCAGTTGTTGCTGACGTTGAGTCGTTAACGAAAGTTGATGATGGCGTGATCGTGATCGCACTATCGCATGCTGTTGTTGCAGCCATGCCTTGTCCGAATTCAACGGTTGTTCCGCTGTTAAGAGTGACGCTGGCTGCCAATGTTGAGCCAAGTCCCATGACTCCGGCTAGGAGTCCAATTCCAAGAACTACCTTGAACTTCTTCTTGGAGGATTTTTCAGATGGTTCAAATGAACCACCGAGGTTTAGAATCTCCATCTGCGCTTCCTCCTAAAAGGGAAAGTATTTGCTTGGAATCACGATCTGTGAATCCCTTATTGAGGGTTAGTCAAGCACTGGCTGGGAGGGGCACGCAAGTGGCAACCCCTCGAAAACCACCCAAAAACCTCACCTTTGCGCGTAATCGTTCGGGTTTTACCAGCCTTGTGAGGGGTTTTCTGCCTTTGGGACCCTCTGAAGGCTCATCGCCGCGATCCAAGCCAGGACAGGCGCCTAGCTGACAAGGAAAGCATTCAAGGGCGCTGGATGCTTTTTCGATCGCTTTCGGATTAACTAAACTTGTAAATTAATAAAGCAGAGCAACAAGATTTGGGTGTCAAAGAGCGTACCCTTTTAAGGTAAGCGAAATTCTTATTGCTCTGTAATGAGAATTAACGAGTTGGGTTGTTGACGGTCTCTACTGTGGTTCTGCCGATCAGCTGGCCATCCAGATTTACTAGCGTGGCGGTGGGATCTACGTAAAAAGTCACATCTGCGCTAGTGGGGGATAGATCTGAGCCGTCATAGATTGACGTGCCCGAAACATTGAGTGAGACGACCGCTGCCATGCCACTGGAGACCGTGGCCCCATCGCCGGTCAGGTAGGTCAAAGCCAGGGCCCCAGCATCACTAGTGCTAACAGGGGCATCTACGTTGGGAAGGGAAATTTGCAAGACATGAATATCGGCTGTTGGCCCGATTGCTAGTTCAGCACCCGCAGTGTTGATGAGGCGGACTCTAAGTTTTTTACCCTTGCACGCCACCAAATCTAGATTGGAAATCGTCACACCACGCACTCGGAAAAATCCAGCGGAGGTATCACCGGCAACTGGAAGTGAATGCCATTCTTCGCTGATAGCAGCAAAGACAGTGGGATCACATGCGATGGCCTGCTGAGAGCCTTGGCCAAACTCGAGGGCGCCACTACCGACCGTTACGCTGGCTGCAAAAGTTGAAAGCAGAAATGGCACGATGCAGGCTAGAGCCACTCCGAAGATCACCTTATTTTTGTGGCGTTGGCTTCCCCCTCCAAATCCAGCATCGACTCGTCCGCTAAGAGGCGATTGCAGACCGAGTGGCACTGGCGCAACTCCATTCTTAGGCACGATAAAAGCCCGTCTGGACTGCTTGAAACTTTACCTTCGAGGAGCGTGCAAACACGTGATTGACGCAACCCGTCGTGGCGTGAATATCTCAACTTTTACTCCACGGTTGAGCGAGAAATCAGTGGCTAGGGGCGAAGTTTTACGCCGTTTTTGATCAGCGCCATTCCCAATCCAAGGGGACGTAAGTAGATCGCTCTGGTATTTGCGCCAGAGCCTTGGCTACAAAACTCTGGATCAAGGGAGGGCATGTTCATCGCGACAAAGTTGTACACGGCGTAAAAGCCACCAACAGGGCCCCGGATTCCCGTCAGGCGGGTGCCGTTATTGCTATTGAGCAGCGCTGAAACCTGTTCGGTAGTACCAGAGAGAATTACCGATGAAGTCATATCGCCTTCTACAAGTTTCACACCGTTAAATACTGAGTCAATTGCATTCTTTGAGTAAATATCGAAAGTAAAATTTGCACCCCGTAAACAAGCGAGCATGTATCGAGGCCCAGAGAGAACGATTGAAGGAATGTTTTTGGAATAAGCGCGAGGATCTACTAGCAATAGATTAGGAAGATTGACACGCATGGATTGATCTTCCAATGGCGCAGGCGGCGTTGGCGTGGGACTAGGTGAATCACTAGGAGAGGGAGATTCTTCGCTGGCGGTGGGTGTCGCCTCTGTAGTGGGAGAGTCAGTTGGAGCGGGAGCAGGTGATGGGGCGGGTGAGTCAGAGGCAGAGCCAGTAGGAGCTGGGGCCGTTGAGTCTGATGGAATTGGAGAATCAGTTGCTTCGGGTGAAGGTGAATCTGCGGGGATTGGTGAATTTGATTCCGACGGTCCAGGCGACTCAGTGGCAGGGGGCGCGGAGTTCTCATCTGCAATCACGGGTGCCACCGTTGAAACGACTACGGCGACGAGTGCAAGTGCGAAAAACCGCGATGAGAGAATTTTGAAACTGTTGCCTTGAGTGAGAAAAGTAGGTCGACCTCTGTCTGGTGAAAGCATGCGAGCGGCAGAGGCAAGAAAGGATTCTCGCTGGATTTTCACGCTAACAGCATACCGAGATGCGCTTGGATAATGACGGACTCGGTATGAACCGAACATGCGGGCTTTGAGCTTTCCCGCCTTGACCTTAAACTTTAATGTTATTGGAATCGGAGCGCCATGTCCCCAGAGTTTCGAAAGCGCGTCCTCGTTGCCGAAGATGAAGAGTTCACACTCAATCTTCTCCGCGAGATTCTTAGCGATGCCAAATTTGAAGTGGTTGCAGTCTCCTCTGTGACTGATGCGATTGCGGCGGTTGAAAGTTTTGACCCACATGCGGTGATCACCGATCTCAACTTTGGCGTCAACGCCCCTAGTGGAGCGGACTTGCTCAATTTTCTTGAAGAGGAGCGTCCTTGGATTGGCAAGGTCGTCCTAACTTCACATGCATCCCCGACTTTGGCGCTGCCCAAGGGAGTTTCCTTGCCAGAAAATGTGATCTACCTGGTGAAGTCCGAGCTAGCTTCAATCTCCAAGCTGAGCGAGGCAGTCCAAGCTTCGATCGCCAGCATCAACATCAACCCCGTTCGACCAGTTCTTGAAAATGATCGCATCATCATCAGTGAGACTCAGGGAGAGATCTTGAGGTTGATTGCCGAAGGGTTTACAAATTCGGCTATTGCTGCGCGCCGCGGCACATCACTTCGAGCCACAGAAACTCTTGTGCAGCGCACCTTTGCGACCCTAGGAATCAAAAACGACGAAGAATTCAATCCACGCATTTTGGCTGTGCGGTTATGGCAAAGCGACAAAGTGGTGATTCGATGAAAGAGAAATTCGAATTATTTAAGCAATCAGTGACTGGGCGATGGTGCGTATCGGTAATTTCTGCCGCGCCATTGATTCCCCTGGGTTTTGCTTTTGCTCTTGAGCGAGAATCTGTCCTTGCACCAGGGCGGACAGGTCAACAGATTATGATCTGCGTGGCAGGAGATCTTGTTGGCTATTTCTATCTATTTGTAATGCAGATGGTATTTTTGCGCACACGTTATCAAAAAGCTCAGAATTTTTGGCTTTGTGTATTTATATGGTCGAGTACGGGTCTGGTTAGAGGACTTTTAGCCGACTTTTACGCACATTCGGTTCTTAATCTGCCTTCACACCTTGCACCGCGAATGATTAATTCAGCGGCATTTACTGGATGCTCACTACTACTGGCTGCCTTTTATTTCGGGACCATCTCTCAACGTCGAGTGAAAAATCATGCCCTTAATTCTCTCAATGGGCTGCTTGAGATTGACTCCAGCCAGATCGAGGAATCGCACATTCAGGCCAGAAAACAGGCAATTTCAGGTTTTCAAAGCGCCTTGGAGCCACGCATTAAGCAACTCCAGACACTTGCATCTGGCATTGAAAAACTTGGAACGACTCAGGAATTGAATGATGCGATTGCTCGCTTGAAGGTTCAGACCCAACAATTGGACTGGCAGCTTAAATCCGAAGTGTCGAAAATGGAGAAAAATTCTTTCACCACGATGCAAGCGCGGGAAAATGTTCTTACAAGGAGCCCATATATGAAGGGTGCTTTTCCTTCTATCTTGTCGGTGCGGACCTCATTTGTGGTTCTACTCCTTGGCGGAGTTGTCGGTCAGGCTTTTCGAAATAGTCTCGCTGGAATTCTTGTGGCGATTATTTCTAGTCTTCTGATTATTACATTCTTAGCCGCTTCTCGAGAGGTACTTCGCCGTTTCAAGAGTCCGATTGATAGTTGGATCTTTCCATTTGTATATCTAGGTGTATTTGGGATTCAATATTTCTATTCATCATTCACCGCTCATCCACAATTTCATTTGCACGCCCCTTATAACCCTTGGTATTCCGGAGTAAAAACCATCGTCGGTGTCTATATTGCCTCCCTAATTTCTACTTTGCTTGCACAGCAGGAGGACGTTTTTATTCGATTGGCAAAGAAGAATCAGACGCGCCTAATTCACGATAAGGCCAACGAAGTGGCAGCCCAGGACATGACCCGAGTTGTTGTGGCTACTAATTTTGGAGAAATCCAAGGCAAAGTTTCCGGAGTGATTTTTGCTTTAAACCTTTTGACCAATAGCGCAGAAGGCGGGGGATTCAAACCCGAATTAACTGGCTATATTGCGAACGCAAACGCACTCTTGACCGACGCAATATCAGATATTCGCCATCTCGGGGTTAAGGAATACTCCAACTAAGTAAGGTATTCTGGGCGTAATGAAACTTCGCCAAGGGATTATGGCTAGTTTACGTAGCGATTTGTCCTCAATCTCAGCACTTATACCTGAACGATTAGTCTCATGGGAGATTTATTGGGGACTAGCCCCTGTCTCGGTTATCACCGCAGTATTTTTCATACAGCCTGCGTACGAAACTACACAAGTCACCCTCACGTGGGTTGCAATAGGCCTACTTTCTCACTTAAGTATGGCCCCATTTGTTCTTTATGTGTCGGGCAAATACAGCAAACCGGTTCATATCATTTTCATTCTCACCATGGGTCTAGTGAGAGGTGGGACTATTGCCTTAATCTCACCAATGTTGTTAGTCGATGATCCACTTTCGTTGGTCAACAGAGCTATAGGTTCAGCGATATCGGTCCTCTATTGGTTTGGCATTGGATCGATTTTGACATCCGTGTGGGCGGGTTTCGAAAGAAATCTTCGGGTAATACTTGCCGAGGCAATGAATTCCAGCGAATCTCGTCTTGAAATGGCGTCGGTGGATCAGAATAAGGCAGATGCGAATGACGCAATTCGTGGACTCATATCCAACTTGAATAAATATATCGGTACAGCAACTCAAAAAGAGGGTTACACCTACAGCCTTCAAGAACAAGCAAGGGCCATCGATGAGTTAGTTAACAATCACATTCGACCCCATAGCGCCCAACGGTGGCGTGAAAGTGAACTCATTTGGCCTCGCATCAGAATTCAAAATGTGATGTATCGCGCTCTGGGTAAAACAGTTATGCCTATACTTCCTGTCCTGGTCCTTCTCTTCCCATTATCACTTGTGGGCGGGATATCACGAGTAGGTTTGCTGCGAGGAGGCGTAACACAAGTTCTTAGCACGATTCTGACTTTCGTAACATTTGAAGTTTCGTGTGCAATCGCCACCAAGCAAAATCTCAGTGCTGGACGCCTGAATTTGGTGCTTGCCCCGATGTTGATTTTCATTAACGCCTTAGCTTTGATTCCTGTTGGCTTGTTTTGGCAAGGGCGAAATCAATTTTCATTTTTTAATATTTTTGGCACGCAGGTCGCTGCCTCTGTAACCTTCTTGATAGTTTCTGGGGTAATTTCAATCATCTTTGTTGTCCAGAAGACAAAGGCTGATGGTTTAGCCCTACTTCGCGAATCTATTTCTGTCAGAGCTTTAACCACCATGGTAGATCAAGGCATCGCCGCCTCAACAAAGTCTGACTATGCCCAGTATCTTCATGCAGAAGTTCAGTCTCAGCTATTGGCGTGCAAGTTACTTTTACTCAGAGCGGCAGAATCTGACTTTGAAGATTTCTCACCGGAAGTAACCCAGAAGGTTTTGCGACGTCTGCAGCTGCTCGACCAGCCGTATGAAACTCGACCAACGCGCATTCCTTCTGAACGATTATTGCAAATGGCCAATACGTGGCAGGGTCTTGCCCGAGTGAAGTTAGAGCTTGCCACCGAACTTGAATCGATCTCGAGTAATGGTGAAGTCATCTCCCAACTCATTGAAGAATCAATTGTCAATGCAATTCGACATGGCAAGGCCAAGAATGTAAAAGTGACAGCGCGAGTGGAAGGCGATAAGTGCTTTATCGTCGTTCAAGATGACGGCACATTGAAATCCAGCAAGCACAAAGGGCTAGGCTCAACGCTCTTCGAAATTTTCGCGCCAGATTGGACTCTGACCACCAATGAAATTGGCACCCTTGCCACGTTGAGTGCTAAATACAACTAGTTAAATAAAGACCGGCCCCGAAACGAGTTCTACCAAATGCGAACGCGCTGATCTGGCGCCAACCAGATGGCATCAGCGGCTGTAACCCCAAAGGCCTCGTAGAACTCATTGAGGTTGGCAATGACTTGGTTGCAACGAAATTCTGCAGGCGAATGCGGATCCGTGGCCAGACGGCGTTTGGTCTCCTCAGGTCGCACCTTGCTGCGCCACACTTGCGCCCACCCGAGAAAGAGGCGCTGATAGCCGCTAAAGCCATCTAAATCAGGGGCTTTCGAGCCACCCAAGGAGATCTCATAAGCCTTATGAGCGATGGTCAAGCCACCCAAATCACCAATATTTTCACCAATCGTGAGTGCACCGTTGACATGTGAATCAGGAGTTTCCTCCGGCACGAGCGCTTCATATTGATCGATAAGTTTTTTGGAGCGCTTTTCAAATTCGATGCGATCGCTATCGCTCCACCAGTCATTTAAGTTGCCATCGCCATCGTATTTTGCCCCCTGATCATCAAAGCCGTGACCGATTTCGTGACCGATGACAGCCCCGATTCCGCCGTAGTTAGCAGCGTCATCCGAATCCAGATCAAAAAATGGTGGCTGCAAGATCGCTGCAGGAAAGACAATCTCATTCATGCCAGGGTTGTAATAAGCATTGACCGTTTGAGGGGTCATGTACCACTCGGAGCGATCGACAGGCTTGCCGATTTTGTTAAATTCATAGGCACGGGCAAAGGCACTGACGGCGGTCAAATTCGCGATGAGATCGCCAGGCGTTATTTGCAGTGTGGAATAGTCTTTCCATTTATCTGGGTAACCAATTTTTGGAGTGAACTTATCAAGCTTTTCCAGAGCCTTCACTTTCGTTTCGGCGCTCATCCAGTCCAGTGCTGAAATATCTACTCGATATGCCTCGATCAAATTAGCGACCAATTGTTCCATCCGCTTTTTCGCTTGCGGAGGAAAATGCTTCTCGACATAGAGTTGGCCGACAGCTTCACCAAGTGCCCCCTCGACAAGGCCCACGCCTCGTTTCCATCGTTCTTTGAGTTCAGGAACCCCTGAGAGCGTGGTGCCATAAAAGTCGAAATTCTCATTGACTAGCGCTGAGTTGAGGTAGGAGGCCGCCCCGGAGAGAACTTGCCATAGGAGCCAGGAGCGCCATTTTTCTAGATCAAATTTCTTGATCATCTCGCCCAGGCCGGTAAAAAAACTTGGTTGGCGAACGACGATACTGGCCAAGATGTGTTCTGGGACGTTGGCGCCCTTATTCCAGGCAGCCCAATCAAATCCGGTCGAGAGTTCTTCTAATTGAGCAAAGCTAAATTTGTTATAGGTCAGCGTCGCATCGCGATCGCGCACTTGATCCCAGTGGTGGCTTGCCAGTTGTGATTCTAATTCCAAGATTCGCTGGGCATGATCGCCTCCATTAGGCAACGATGCCAGGGCAAACATTTTCTCCACGTGCGCTACAAATGCATTGCGGATGGGTGCGTACTCATCTTCTCTGTAGTAAGCCTCATCGGGCAGGCTGAGTCCTGATTGCCCCAAATACATAATGTTCTCGTCAGATTTTTTATTATCAGTTGTGATAAATCCGTAGAACAATCCGGCTAGGCCCTCTTCTTCTAGCTGACCAAGGAGTGTGAGAAATTCTGAGGCGTTAGTAATGGCTCCAACCTTGGCCAAGTCGGCGGTGATGGGAGAGATGCCGAGTTGCTCTGCCGCCTTTTCATCCATAAACGAGCGATAAAGATCTCCAATTTTTTGGGCGACCGATCCAGGTGCGCTAATAGCACTCGCCGTGGTTTCGATGATCTCGCGAACTTTCTTTTCTGATTCATCACGCAACCAATAGAAGGCGCCATCGGCGGCTCGATCAGCGGGGATCTGCGCGGTGGTGAGCCATGTGCCATTCATGTGGCGAAAGAGGTCATCTTGAGGACGCACTGCTGGGTCAATGTTGCTTGTATCGATTCCGCTTTTCACTCAAAGACTCCACTCAGTTGTATTGAATTAGGCTCACTTTAGAAGGGTAGAACTAGTTGAACTTTCAACTGCTTGCTACACTGGTGCAATGGCGCGCCAGAATCTCCCCGAAAATCCTAAACAAAACCCTACACATAATGGGGCGCAGTGGCTCAATCCCAGCGAGATGAAAGCTTGGCGCCAGTACATCGTGGCCAGTCGGCGCCTGCTAGAAGCCCTCGATAGCGATCTAGATAATCACGATCTATCGATGTCAGATTATGAAATCTTGGCTCAACTCAGCGATGCCCCTGATCGGCGAATGCGCATGAGCGAACTTGCAGATATTGCAATGCTCTCGCGCTCGCGCCTATCACATCGCATGAAGGTGATGGAAAAGGCGGGGTGGGTCAAACGCGAGGCATGCCCAATAGATAAGAGAGGGTATTTCGCGGTCATGACGCCGAAAGGATGGAAGGCAATCGTGGCGGCGGCGCCAGATCATGTGGCCAGTGTCCGGATGAGATTTGTCGATCACTTAACCAAGGCCGATCAAGGGGCGCTCGCAACAATTTTTGAAAAGGTCGCAACTTCGCTTCGCCAGAACCAACCCAAGGACTAATCACTCACCCTCATTACCGGCATATCTCAATGGCCCCCTTACTCGATCGCGCAAAGTGGGTTGGCTGAGGGGTGAGAGCTCAACAATATTTGGAGAAATAAAAAAGACCCACCACTTTCGTGGCGGGTCTTTTTTAATGATGTTACTTAGCGGCTGCCTTCTTGCGACGACGACGCTTTTTTGGAGCAGCTGCTGAAGCGGCTGCCTTCTTCTTGCGACGCTTTGGAGCTGCTTTCTTAGCAGCTGCCTTCTTGCGACGCTTCTTTGGTGCTGCCTTCTTAGCAGCAGCTTTCTTACGGCGCTTTGGTGCTGCCTTCTTAGCAGCGGCCTTCTTGCGACGCTTCTTTGGTGCTGCCTTCTTAGCAGCGGCCTTCTTGCGACGCTTCTTTGGTGCAGCTGCTTTCGCAGCAGCTTTCTTACGGCGCTTTGGTGCTGCCTTCTTAGCAGCGGCCTTCTTGCGGCGCTTTGGAGCAGATTTCTTAGCTGCAGCCACGTACTTCTCCAATCGGAATGGTTCGATCCGTCACCGAACCTGTTCAAGGAGAAGCGTGTCAGTAAATCGAGGAAAACACCAGCATTGTGTGACAAATATTTGGGTGCGTGTCGCGAAATCGTTTTTCATTATTTTTGTGCTGTCAAGAGTTTTTAATAAAAAATAATCCAATTTTCTTACTCGAAATTGCGAGATTCACGATTTTTTCGCTCTTGAATCGCAAATTCGTTGGTTTGGAGGTCATATTTCCGAAATTTGGGCAAGAAACCGGCCAGTAAAACGACCATAAAGACGCAAATTAATCCGCCGGAAGTTACCGAAAATGACAATGAAGTAGCAGATGCAATCGATGCCGCGCGAAGTTGGCCTGCAAGGGGTCCTACTGAATACGAAAGCAATTCGATCCCTGCCAATCGGCCCCGGAGTTGATCTGGGATTGTTTGATTCCAAATGGCGGATCGAAAGAGTGCACTGACCATGTCAGAAGCCCCGGCAATTGCCAGAAAGAGTAAAACCAATGGCAAGGAGTGGACGATTCCGGCACAGGCAATTGCCCCACCCCACCCGATTGCTGCAATTGTGATGGCTCGTCCATGGAATCGGTAACTTTTTATCCAGCCACTTGTCAAAGTTATGACAAGTGCTCCAACAGTTGCTGCGGCATAGAAAAATCCCAGAGCCCAAGGGGCTCCAAGTGCGTCAGCCCAAAACGGAAAGAGTGCATTGGGCATTGCAAAAAACATTGCAGCTAAATCTATGACGTATGTGCCGAGTAAATCTTGTCGACTCATCGCATATCGCAAACCTTCAAATAACGCTGCTAGAGATGGCTTTTCGGCTAGCTCGTGCGGAGGCACCGAACCTACTTGCCACAAAAGAATCAACGATAAAACAAATGACAATACATCGGCACCGTAACCAACTGACACTGACGAGGATGCGATGATCACTCCTCCAATTGCAGGTCCAACGATGACGGCAAATTGCCGGCGAAGGCTCATCAGCGCACTGGCCGAGGGCAAGTCGGAATGCCCAACTAATCGGGGCAACATCGCATCAGCGCTCGGGCGTTGCAAACCATCACATGCAGCAAAGAGCCCTGCCACGATGTAGATGAGCAGAAGGCTAGGGTGAGTACGCATTGAATTTGCCAGAAGAGTTGAGGTTAAAACTAGAGCGGCTGCCTCAGTTGCCCAGACCACCTTCTTTCGATCGACAGCATCTGCAAGTACGCCGCCATAGAGACCAAAGAAGATCAGAGGAAGTAGCTCAACGGCTCCACTAATACCCACAGCGAGATAGGAATGTGTCAGTTCTTTGATCTGAAATGGAATCGCCACATAGGTAATGAGCGAACCGAGGTTGGAAATGAGCCCAGAGGTCCACAAGAATCGGAAATCTCGGTATTTTTTCATCGGACCGAGGTCGATTGTCATGCGCGCCATTAGTGAAAGGTGTTCTCCGGCCCAGGAAAGGTTTGAGTAGCGACATCTTTGGCCCATTGCGCGGTTGCATCAAGCATCTCTTGGCGCATGTTGCGATACGCCTTTGCCAACTTGGGCGGATTCTTCGTTATTCCCATCAAATCTGTCCAGACCAAGACCTGGGCATCGCATTGATTTCCCGCGCCGATTCCGATGGTGGGAATAGTCAAAGCGGCAGTGATCTGCTGGGCCAATTTCGCTGGGACCAATTCGAGAACAATTGCAAAAGCCCCTGCCTCTTGCAGCGCTAGGGCTGCTGTCACAATTACATCGCCATCTTCTTGCCTGCCTTGAACTCTGTAGCCACCGAGTTGATGGAGCGATTGCGGAGTCAGGCCAAGGTGTCCCATCACGGGAATTCCGGCAGCAACCAGAGCGCGTACTTGTTCTAGATGGGCGCCTTCAAGTTTGACCCCATGGGCTCCTGATTCTTTAAAGAATCGAACCGATGTTGCCAATGCTTGTTGGGCAGATGATTCATAAGAACCAAATGGTAAGTCGGCAATAACAAGGGCGCGTGATGAGCCGCGAACAACTGCGCGCACTAAGGGCAACATTTCATCAACGGTCACGGGGATCGTGTTTTCTTCGCCGAGAAAATTATTTCCGGCGCTGTCGCCCACGAGCAAAACTGGAATCCCTGCTTCATCAAAGATTTCTGCAGTCATCTGCTCGTAGGAAGTGAGCATTGGCCATTTCTCACCGCGCATTTTGGCTGCTGCCAAATCGCGAATAGTCACGCGCTTATGGGTGGCTCCACCGTATAAAGATTGGTCGGACATGAAAATCCTCCTCGCCTCAAGGCCTGCCAATCAGGTCCCTGGGAGCCACGAGTTTAGCGCGCCCGTTAGACTTCTACCTATGCCAGATCTTGGATCAGGTCAGCTTCGATTAGCACTTGCACAGATCAATCCAACAGTGGGCGATCTGGCAAAGAACGCTGAACTCATTGCATCGGCGGTGGCCACCGCTCACACGGCCAATGCCCACATTGTTGTATTTCCCGAAATGGTGGTTACGGGATATCCGGTGGAGGATTTGGCGCTTCGTCGATCTTTTCGAAGCGCGAGCAAGGCTGCTATTTCGCGCATTGCCACTCGTGCAAAAAGCGATGGTCATGGTGACCTCGTTCTGGTTGTCGGTTATCTGGATGAAGTTGCGGGCTCGGTGGGCCGACTGGGGCAACCCGAAGGCGCCCCACAAAATGCGATCGCCATTATTCACAATGGAGAAATAAAGGCCCGATACATCAAGCATCACTTGCCCAACTACGGCGTCTTTGATGAGTTTAGAAATTTTGTTGCGGGGGATTCATCTCTGGTTGCTCGAATCCACGGGGTAGATGTGGGCTTTGCAATTTGTGAAGATATTTGGCAAGAGGGTGGAAGTGTTTCTCATTTAGTAGAGCGCACTCCAGGTTTGGTATTGGTTCCCAACGGCAGCCCTTATGAGCGAAATAAGGATGATGTGCGTCTGGCACTTGTGCAACGCAGGGCAAAAGAAATCGGCGCCCCGCTGGCCTATGTCAATATGACGGGCGGACAAGATGATTTGGTATTTGATGGCGACACCATTGTGGTCGATGCCAAAGGTGGAGTTATTTCGCGGGCCGCCCAATTTGATGATGAAATTGTGATCGTTGATGTGAAGGCAATAACACATTCTTCGACCCCAGATATTGTGATCAGCCAAAACCCGATTCCTACATACCCTGCTGTGGCATCTAGTATCGCCCCTCGACTGGAGGATATAGCAGAGGTGTGGAAGGCGCTGGTTGTAGGCCTTCGCGATTATGCGGCAAAGAATAATTTTACCTCTGTCGCACTTGGAGTCTCTGGTGGAATTGATTCTGCACTTGTTGCGGTCATCGCCGCAGATGCTCTGGGTGCCACGAACGTCCACGGCGTTGCGCTACCGAGTAAGTATTCATCTGATCATTCATTGACAGATGCCAAGGCCCTTTGTGCCAATGTAGGAATAAACTATCGAGTCATTGAGATTGAACCGATGGTGGCTACCTTTATTTCATCAGTAAAACTCAGCGGGCTAGCCGAAGAAAATGTTCAGGCGCGAGTACGGGGTACTACTTTGATGGGACTTTCGAATCAGGAGGGACATCTAGTTTTAGCAACAGGAAATAAGAGCGAGTTAGCAGTCGGGTATTCCACTCTCTACGGCGATGCCGTGGGCGGCTTTGCCCCAATTAAAGATATTTACAAAACCGATGTCTGGGCACTTGCTCGTTGGAGAAATGAGCAAGCCCTGGCCAATGGGCAGGTGATACCTATTCCTGTGAGCTCGATTGAAAAAGAACCTAGTGCAGAGTTGCGACCTGGCCAAAAAGATTCTGATTCGTTACCGGAGTACCAATTGCTCGACCAAATACTCCTTCGCTATGTCGATCAAGATCAAGGAAGTGCAGCTCTGATCGAGCAAGGGTTTGATCGCCCATTAGTAGAGCGAGTTATTGCAATGGTAGATAAGGCTGAATACAAGCGTCGCCAATATCCGCCTGGCACCAAAGTCTCATCTCGCGCCTTTGGCAAAGATCGGCGCTTGCCTATTACTTCTCGTTGGAATGAATCCAACGGTAAATAACCCAAGCAGGATTGGCTATCTGCGAGGAATTCGCAAGTAGCGCTTTAGAAATTACCCGCTAAAATTTACTCATGTTGGAAATCAATGATTGGTATTTCACACGTCGACGTGTGATTGATTTCGGCCGCGCTTGCACCTGCGCATGCAGTGACTAAAACTGCTTCACAAAAGTTTTAGTTTCTAACCCATCCGCAGAATCAATAACCGAAATACCAAGGAGCAGTCATGAAGGTTTATAACAACATCACAGAAGTTGTAGGAAATACACCGCTTGTTCGCCTCAATCGCATCATGGATGGCGCTAGTGCCAATGTTTATGCAAAGTTGGAGTTCTACAACCCCACCAGCACTATCAAGGACCGAATTGGCGTGGCAATGGTGGATGCTGCAGAGAAAAGCGGCGAGCTCAAACCCGGTGGCACAATTGTTGAGGCAACATCAGGTAATACGGGCATTGCACTTGCCATGGTGGGAGCTGCTCGCGGATATAAAGTTATTTTGACGATGCCTGATTCCATGTCGAAAGAACGCCGAATGCTCCTGCGTGCCTTTGGAGCAGAGCTTGTCTTAACCCCCGCTGCCGAAGGTATGCGCGGGGCGGTAGCAAAAGCTGAAGAAATTGGTACAAGTGATGGAGCAGTATTGGTGCGCCAATTTGAAAATGGCGCAAACCCCGAAATTCACCGCCAGACAACGGCTGAGGAAATTTGGCGAGATACCGAGGGCACAGTTGCTGCCGTTGTTGCTGGCATCGGTACAGGTGGAACTATCACTGGCGTTGGGCAAGTATTAAAAGAGCGCAATCCCAAGGTGAAGATATTTGCAGTCGAGCCAGCGGCATCGCCATTGCTTACTGGCGGAACTCCGGCTGGACATCCATTGCAAGGAATTGGCGCTAACTTCATCCCAAACATTTTGGATACGAAGGTTTATGACGAGGTATTCGATGTTGCCAATGATGACGCCATTGCATACGCCCGTCGCGCTGGTGCAGAAGAAGGAATCCTCGCGGGCATTTCGTCAGGTGCTGCACTCTGGGCAGCATCCCAAGTAGCAAAGCGTCCCGAGTTTGCAGGCAAGAATATTGTCGTCATCATTCCCTCTTTTGGTGAGCGTTATCTTTCAACAATCTTGTATAAGGACTTGGTGGAATAAATGTCACTGCGTATTTTCGAAGATCTCACTAACGCTCTCACTCGCGATCCTGCTGCGAGAAATCGTCTAGAGATTTTGCTTGCCTATCCTGGGCCACATGCTGTGTGGGGACATCGAATGGCGCACTGGCTCTGGAACCATAAGTTCAAATTAGTTGCGCGTATCTGGTCAAATTTAACGCGAACTGCAACAGGAATTGAGATTCACCCTGGAGCAACCATTGGTCGTAGATTCTTTATCGATCACGGCATGGGAGTAGTGATTGGCGAGACATCGGTCATCGGTGATGATGTCATGATGTATCACGATGTCACACTTGGTGCCCGCTCCTATAAGAAAGGCAAGCGCCATCCCACAGTGGGAAATGGCGTTGTGATTGGAGCAGGTGCTCGCATCATCGGCGATGTCACCATCGGAAACAATGCGGTGATCGGCGCCAATACATTGATTACCCAGGATGTCGCTGAGCGTGCAAACCTTGATCTGTCGGAGTTTTTTACGATCTAAGGGCAGTTAACACGGCCGTAACGCGGCCTTGGCACGATGTACCCATGAGCACATCTGCAGATTCCCAACTGCGCAAACAACAAGAGTTTGTTCTTCGCACTCTTGAGGAGCGCAATATTCGTTTTGTGCGTTTATGGTTTACCGATGTACTTGGTTTCCTCAAGTCAGTAGCGATTGCACCCGCAGAGTTAGCAAATGCCTTTGAAGAAGGAATTGGTTTTGATGGTTCTGCTATTGAAGGATTTGCTCGAGTGAGCGAATCTGACATGTTGGTAAAGCCAGATCCAGCTACTTTTTCTATCTTGCCCTGGCGCACTGAATCTCCAGGGTCTGCCCGCATGTACTGCGACATTGTGATGCCTGACGGGAATCCATCTCCTGCTGACCCACGCCATGTATTGCGTCGTACTTTAGAAAAAGCAACTGCGATGGGATATACCTGTTACACGCATCCAGAGATCGAATTCTTTTTATTTAAAGATCGGCCAGAACCAGGTAAAAGTCCGGTCCCTGTTGATTCGGGTGGATATTTCGATCACACTCCAGCGGTTGTAGGCCACGATTTTCGTCGCCAGGCAATCACCATGCTGGAGGCTATGGGAATTAGCGTTGAATTTAGCCATCATGAAGGAGCACCTGGTCAACAAGAGATCGATCTTCGATATGCCGATGCCCTGAGCACTGCAGATAACATCATGACTTTCCGCCATGTTGTGAAAGAAGTCGCTCTGGAACAAGATTTCCACGCATCTTTTATTCCTAAACCTTTTACTGACCACCCTGGCTCTGGAATGCATACCCACGTTTCATTATTTGAAGGTGAAAGAAATGCTTTCTACGATGCCACCGCCCAGTACAACCTGTCTAAGGTCGGTCGCTCTTTTATTGCCGGACTTCTGCGCCATGCTCCAGAAATAACTGCCATCACAAATCAGTGGGTCAATTCTTATAAGCGTCTGCATGGCGGAGGAGAGGCACCAGCTTTTGCTAATTGGGGTCATAACAACCGCAGCGCTTTAGTGCGGGTGCCGATGTATAAACCAAATAAGGAAAACTCCACCCGTATTGAATTTCGTTCTCCGGATTCCGCTTGCAATCCATATTTGGCCTATGCCGTGATGTTGGCGGCAGGACTTAAGGGTGTGGCGCAAAAGTACGAGCTTTCGGATTCTCCAGAGGTGATTGGTCTACCTAACAACCTCAATGAGGCCATCTTGGCGATGGAAAAAAGTGAGCTAGTGCGCGAGACCTTGGGAGAACACGTTTTCGAGTATGTCTTGCGAAATAAGCGCGCCGAGTGGGATGACTATCGCCGCCAAGTCAGTGCCTATGAATTGGATCGCTACCTACCTATCCTTTAGTCTTACCCAGGTTTTCTATCGAGAGGCGTAAAAATGGCTACTGAACTTCGTTGGGGATTGTTATCTGCTGGAAAAATTGCACTGACAATTGCCAGAGATTTTCAGATTGCAGGGATGAAGATTCAGGCAGTAGGTGCACGAGATTTAGCTAGCGCCAACGCATTTGCCGACAAGTTCAATATCCCAAATCGCCACGATGGCTACGCAGCGCTAGTGGCAGACCCAGAAGTAGACATCGTCTATGTTTCCACGCCGCAGTCGATGCATATGCGCGATGCTTTGCTTGCTATTGAAGCTGGTAAGCATGTACTTCTTGAAAAACCCTTCACTATTAATGCAAAGCAAGCCAGTGCCATTGCCGAGGCAGCAAAGCGCAAAGGCGTTTTTGTTATGGAAGCGATGTGGACCCGATTCCTTCCTACGATGGATGCTGTTTTTGAAGTGATCAAATCAGGCAAGATTGGTGTCCCACATTATGTGCACGCCGACCACAGCCAATTCCTCCCTATTACAAAGGTGCCACGTCTATGGGAACCATCTCTGGGTGGTGGAGCGCTACTTGATCTTGGTATTTACCCAATTTCATTTGCTGTACGAGTCCTTGGAATTCCAGATGTCATCAATGCGCGCGGGCTTGTCAATGATCGCGGTCTTGATGAGATCACTTCAATGCTCTTCGAATACAAAAATGGCAGCCATGCAGTCTTGCAAACTTGTATGACGATGGCCGGAACTGTAATTGGCTCGATAGTTGGCACGCTCGGTCGCATAGAGCTGGATAAGAATTTTTATGAACAGACCTCTTTTACTGTCTTTGATAATGATGGCAAAGTTGTCCAACGCTATGAAGAGAAAGTCCAAGGGCGCGGAATGCAATATCAAGGCTTACACGTTGAAAAGTGCGTGAGAGAAGGCCTGCTCTCTAGTCCCGTGATGCCGCTCAACGAATCTGTGGAGATAATGAAAGTGATGGATGCAATTCGCGCTCAAACCGGGGTTGTTTTCCCCGGCGAGTAGCGGTTACCCTTGCACTATGAAGTTAGGCAGCCTCCTCCTTCGCTGCCGTGGCGGGGCCCTCTAACCGGTCCCCTCGTCGCGGGGTTTTGGCATACCGGTAAAACCCTTAAACCCCGCGAATTAAAAGGAGCAGTAAGAAATGAATTTCCCACAGCAAACTCCGAGTTCAATGGCTTTTGATCGCTATGCCTCGTTTATCCCTGTGCATCTTCCTGATAGAACGTGGCCCGATAAGAAGATGACACATGCACCGCAGTGGTGCTCTGTCGATCTTCGCGATGGAAACCAAGCACTAATTGATCCTATGGACACTCAACGCAAATTGGCGATGTTTAAGTTGCTCGTTTCTATGGGTTACAAGGAAATCGAAGTGGGCTTTCCAAGTGCGAGTCAGACAGATTTCGATTTCGTTCGAAAGATTATTGAAGAAGACTTAATTCCGGATGATGTCATCATTCAAGTTCTGACTCAGGCACGCGACCCATTGATTCGGCGAACTTATGAATCCATTAAGGGCGCCAAACAAGTGGTTGTACACCTCTACAACTCGACCTCTACTTTGCAACGACGAGTTGTTTTTGGGCAAGATAAAGATGGGATCAAAAAGATTGCAACAGATGGAGCAAAGTTGTGTCTGGAACTTATAGACAGCGTCCCTGAAACAAAGATCTCTTTCGAGTATTCACCTGAGTCTTACACCGGTACTGAATTAGAATACGCGCTCGAAGTTTGTAATGCTGTCAACGATATTTGGAAACCAACTCCAACCTGGAAAACTATTATGAATTTGCCCGCCACGGTAGAAATGGCAACGCCAAATATTTATGCCGACTCTATTGAGTGGATGTGCCGTAACCTCAACAACCGAGAGAGCGTTATCGTTAGCTTGCATCCACATAATGATCGTGGCACTGGTGTCGCAGCAGCCGAGCTTGGATATTTGGCAGGAGCCGATCGCATTGAAGGAACGCTTTTTGGGAATGGAGAGCGCACCGGAAATGTTTGTCTCGTAACTCTAGGTTTGAACTTAGTGAGCCACGGTATTGATCCGAAGATTGATTTTTCAAATATCGACGAGATTCGTAGAACTGTTGAATATGCCAACCAATTACGTGTGCCAGAGCGCCATCCCTACGGTGGAGACTTGGTTTTCACAGCATTTTCTGGCTCACACCAAGATGCCATTAAAAAAGGTTTGGACCATATGGAAAAAGACGCTAGCGCGGCAGGCGTCCACGTAGATAAATTCACGTGGGCTGTGCCGTATTTGCCGATCGACCCTAAAGATATTGGTCGCTCTTACGAAGCTGTTATCCGAGTCAATAGTCAATCGGGTAAGGGTGGCGTTGCCTACATGATGAAGAACGAGCATCACCTTGATCTTCCACGCCGCTTGCAAATTGAATTCAGTAAAGTTGTGCAAGCCAAAACCGATTCTGAAGGCGGAGAAGTTTTACCCGATGCAATGTGGAACATATTCGAAGACGAATATCTGCCAACTCAATCCGCACCGTGGGGTCGCTTTCGCCTCAAAGGACTTTCACAGACATCTGTTTTGGATGAGGATGTTCACTTGAGCGTTTCGGTGCTTGATCGTGGAACCCTGCACGAATTAAAGGGACAAGGCAATGGTCCTATCGCAGCATTTTGCGCCATCATTCAAGAGCACGGGGTTGACGTTCGAGTACTGGATTATTACGAGCACGCACTTGCGGCAGGTGGAGATGCCAGTGCTGCTGCATATCTTGAGTGTTCCATAGATGGACACACATTCTGGGGCGTCGGAATTGACCCCAACACAACAACGGCTTCACTCAAAGCAGTTGTGTCGGCGATTAATCGCGCTATTCGCTAGTACTGCCATTACGGTTGGGCCATGAGCCTTTATCGTGATGAAGCAATTGTGCTTCGCACGCAAAAATTGGGCGAGGCAGACCGTATCGTCACGATGCTCACCCGCGATCACGGGCGAATCCGTGGCGTCGCCAAAGGTGTTCGCCGAACTAAATCTAAATTTGGTGCACGGCTAGAACCTGGAAGCCATGTGGATATTCAGCTCTACGTCGGGAAAACTTTTGACACTGTGACGCAGGTTGAAGCAATCATGAACTACGGCGAAAACATTTCTCATGATTATCAACGCTGGACTATCGCATCTGCGATTTTGGAAACCGCAGAGCGTTTCACATCACAAGAACATGAACCAGCCCTTCAAGAATTCTTGCTTGTTGTCGGGGGCCTCAAGGCGTTGGCTGAAAATCGTTACGATTCATCACTCATCCTGGATGCATTCTTATTGCGCTCTTTGGCTATTGGAGGCTATGAACCATCTATGACAACGTGTTCTCGCTGCGAAAAACCTGGCCCTCATAGATATTTTTCGCTCGTGGGTGGTGGAAGCGTATGTATCGATTGCCGCCCATCGGCTTCGGCAACACCTGCTCCCGAAACATTGAACTTGATGTCGGCGCTATTGAAAATGGATTGGGAAGTTGCCAATTCGAGCGAAGGAAAGCATCAACGTGAGGCGAGTGGGCTCATCGCTGCCTACCTACAGTGGCATTTAGAGCGCGGACTTCGTAGCCTTCCTCTTGTGGAGCGGCGATGAAATCGATGAAGATGCCCAAGATTGCGGCAGAAAAAATTCCTGCGCACGTTGCCATTGTGATGGATGGCAATGGACGTTGGGCAAAAGAACGTGGATTGCCCCGAACTGCCGGCCATGAAGCAGGCGAGGCTGCACTATTTGATGTCATCGAAGGTGCTATTCAAATTGGCGTGAAAGAAATAAGTGCCTACGCATTTTCTACTGAAAATTGGCGAAGGTCACCTGATGAAGTGAAATTCTTGATGGGTTTTAATCGTGACGTGATTCGCCGCCGCAGAGACGAGATGCACGCGATGGGCGTGCGTGTCCGTTGGGTAGGCAGACCTAAGCGACTGTGGAGTAGCGTCATCAATGAACTCGAAGAAGCTGAAACCCTTACGGCTAAAAATAAAGTTCTCACACTCAACATGTGCGTCAACTACGGAGGCCGATCTGAGATTGTGGATGCGGCAACTGCATTGGCAAAAGATGTGAAGCGCGGAAAGGTGAGCGCTGAGAAGGTTACAGAAAAAATATTTGCTAAATATCTCGATCAGCCGCAGATGCGCGATGTGGACTTATTTCTGCGCTCATCCGGGGAGCTTCGCACCAGTAATTTTCTTCCGTGGCAGAGTGTTTATGCAGAATTTGTTTTTATGGATGTTTTGTGGCCAGATGTTGATCGAACAACGCTCTGGAAAGCTATCGAAGAATATTCACACCGCGATCGCCGATTTGGCAAGGCTTAGCAGTCAGCGCAGGTACCAAATAGTTCAGCGGTGTGGCCGACATCGCGAAAACCTTGCTCTTGAGCCACGCTCTTAGCCCACTTCTCAATCGCACCACCTTCGATCTCCACCGTGATGCCGCAGTTTTTGCAGACTAAGTGATGATGATGGGTATCTCCGCAGAGGCGATAAATGGCTTCTCCATCTTCGCGCCGCAGTACATCGACGATCTTTTCGCCCAACAAGCTTTGCAATGAGCGATAAACAGTCGTTAGTCCAATGCGTTCACCTTCACGTTGCATGAGTTTATGAACTTCTTGGGCGCTAGCAAAACCGCCAACGCGCTCTAGAGTGCTCAGGACTCTTGGATTAGATCTGCTCATATATTGGCAACTATCAGCCACATTGCAAGCACACCGACAATGGTTGCCATTAGCGTTAACCGCGATGGATGGCGCGAATGGGCTTCAGGCAAAATGTGTGAGGTAGCAAGATAGATGAGGAAGCCAGAAAAAGTTGCTAGATAAATACCCACAATTGGATTGCTAATAACAATGTACGTTCCAATTGCCGCACCACCGATGCGCATCGCAGCGTCGAGTCCTAACAATGCTGTGCCACTTTTGGTCCAATGACCGCTCTTAATTAAAAGTGAAACAGTATTGAGGCCATCGCTAAATGCGTGAGAAAGTATTGCGACAAAGACTGCGAATCCCAGCGCATGGCTTACCTTAAAAGCTAGCCCTAGTGCAACGCCGTCGAGAAAAACATGGCCTCCCATGGCGATGGCGCCCAGGGTTCCGGCAACATTTACGTGATGGTCGTGGTCGTGGCCGAAATCAGATTCTGCTGGTTCGTGCGAACCAAAAATCTGTTCTGCAACGTGCAAAGATAAAAACCCAAGAACAAATGCGATCGATACAACGCGAACACTTGCGAAAGTATTGGTATTGAGTGCAAAAACTTCTGGAAGGAGATCGAATCCCACCAATCCCAGTAATAGTCCGGCTGATAAACCAAGAACTAGGTGGAGCCGGTCACGTGAACGAATTGCTAAGTAGCCACCGGCAGTTGTTGCAATAGCGGTGATGGCGGCTAGAGCGATCGCGATGTTCATTTCCGCACTCTATCTACTTTGAAAATGATTGTCATTATCATTATGGCCCAGCGCGCACTAGGCTCACCTCATGCTTGCAATCGCCCGTTTCACTATTTCTTTAGCAACAGCTGATCAATTTGCTGGGCAGATCGAGCAAGCCCATGGCGCCTTGGCCGATTGTGAGGGCTATATAGATGGAGAAGTTGGACGCAATCTCGACGACCCCACACTTTGGGTATTGATGACCAAATGGCGCAATGTTGGTTCTTATCGCCGAGCGCTGAGTTCAACCAGGGTCAAGATGGAGGCAATCCCAGTTTTGGCGCAAGCAATTGATGAGCCAGGTGCTTATGAAAGCGACAGTAACGAGTAAAGACAAGGGTAAAGTTAGCAATGGTTGCAACACAGGTTGCCTACCGCCGACAGCCAGCCGGATGGAGAATTAAGTGGCCACTGATCGCCTAGAAAATATTGTCAGCTTGGCTAAACGCCGTGGCTTTGTCTATCCCTCCAGTGATATTTATGGCGGCCTTCGTGCTTCATGGGATTACGGTCCATTGGGTGTTGAGCTAAAAAATAATGTGAAGCGCCAATGGTGGAAGTCCATGGTTACTGGGCGCGATGACATTGTCGGCATCGATTCATGTGTCATTTTGGCGCGGGAAGTATGGGAAGCATCAGGGCACGTTGCCACTTTTTCTGACCCGTTAACCGAGTGCACCGCTTGTCATAAGCGCTATCGCGCAGATCATTTAGAAGAAGCGTTTGAAACTAAGAATAAGCGCAAGCCAGAATCTTTATCTGAAGTCAATTGCCCCGCATGTGGCAACAAAGGTCAATTCACCACCCCAAAACAATTCTCTGGTTTACTCAAGACATACCTAGGACCAGTGGAAGATGAATCTGGACTTGCATATTTGCGACCAGAAACTGCTCAAGGGATTTTTATTAACTTTGACAACGTAGCGACTACTTCACGTAAAAAACCACCATTTGGTATCGGTCAGATTGGTAAATCATTCCGAAATGAAATTACCCCTGGAAACTTTATTTTCCGCACTCGCGAGTTCGAGCAGATGGAGATGGAGTTTTTCGTTGTCCCTGGGACAGATGAAGACTGGCACCAATACTGGATCGATACGCGCCTTGCTTGGTATAAAGACCTAGGCATCAATCCTGAGCGTCTTCGCATTTTCGATCACCCCAAAGAAAAACTTTCTCACTATTCAAAGCGCACCGCAGATATCGAATATAAATTTGAGTTTGCTGGCACCGAGTGGGGAGAGCTCGAAGGCATCGCTAACCGCACAGATTTCGATCTCAAGGCGCACTCTGCTGCATCGGGAAAAGATTTATCCTGGTTTGATCAAGAAAAGAATGAACGTTGGACACCATATGTCATTGAGCCAGCAGCCGGTGTTGATCGCTGCACGCTTACATTTTTGATGGATGCATTTAGCGAAGATGAAGCCCCTAATTCGAAGGGGGAGATGGAAAAGCGCGCAGTGCTCAAGTTGGATCATCGCCTTGCTCCAGTAAAAGCAGCAGTTCTGCCTCTATCACGCAATGCTGATTTATCTCCTAAAGCACGCGATCTTGCGATCCAACTGCGCAAGAATTGGAATATCGATTTCGATGATGCTGGTGCGATTGGCCGTCGCTACCGTCGCCAAGATGAAATTGGTACGCCTTTTTGCATCACAGTTGATTTTGACACCTTAGAAGATCACGCAGTAACGATTCGCGATCGTGACACCATGCAACAAGAGCGCATTGCACTTGATCAGGTTGAAGGCTGGCTCGCACCGCGCCTTCTGGGCTCATAAACGCCCTCACTCTGCCGCTAGCAAGCGGCGACCATTTCATTGATCCGCCAGTTGTTTTGGCACCAATGGCCGGAATAACTAATGCCCCATTTCGCTTGCTCTGCCGCGAACAAGGTGCCGGACTCTTTGTTTCGGAAATGGTAACTGCAAGAGCGCTAATAGAGCGTCGTCCAGAGACCCTTCGGATGTTGATGCCCGGTAAAGGTGAGTGGCCTCGATCGGTACAGCTTTACAGCGTTGATGCCGCTGCGATGAAAGCTGCAGTTACGATGATTGGAAAAGAAAACCTAGCGGATCATATTGATATGAATTTTGGCTGCCCAGTTCCGAAAGTGACTCGAAAAGGCGGGGGAGCAGCTTTGCCTTTTAAGCGCAAACTCTTCTCTTCAATTGTCGCAGCAGCAATTGAGGCAGCAAAACCTTTTCGGATGCCAGTTACCGTTAAAATGCGAATCGGGATTGATAGCGACCACGAAACTTATTTGGAAGCAGCGATGTCTGCAGCAAATCTTGGTGCTTCATGGGTGGCTCTACATGCACGCACTGCTGCGCAGATGTATGAGGGTAAATCTGATTGGAATGCAATAACGCGTTTAGTAGATCACCTCAAGCCAACTGGAGTTCCGGTATTAGGAAATGGCGATATCTGGAGTGGTAACGATGGAGTTCGCATGGTTGCAGAAACGGGCTGTGCAGGAGTTGTCGTTGGAAGAGGGTGCCTTGGGCGCCCTTGGTTATTTACTGATTTAGTTGCGGCTTTTGCTGGCGATACTTCTCGCCATCTTCCAACGCTCTTTGAGGTGCGAGAAATCATGTACCGCCACGGTGAATTAATGGTGGAGTATTTTGAATCCGAAGAACGGGGATGTCGAGATCTTCGCAAACACATGGCTTGGTATCTCAAGGGATTTCGTGTTCCGAGTGAATTGCGAAGGCAGTTCGGGATGGTCTCATCGCTGAAGGAATTTAGGGGATTTCTCAATCAGTTATCAGATCAGCCTTATCCGATCGCCGTTGGTGATACTCCCCGCGGACGCACGAGCCACGGTCGACCAGTAACGCTTCCAGATGGTTGGCTTCGAGATCCAGATGAAATGGCTACCATCGAACTAGAAGACGCATTCTCAGGCGGATAACATGTTTTTATTAAAAGCAATTCGAAAAATTATTAGCTCCATTGTTCTCATCGTGGTAGTCATTTCACTTTTTCTATTGGGTTCGACATGGAAAGCAGGAAATAGCCCAAACAGAGCAACTGCCGGTGTCATTGTTGTCCTGGGAGCTGCTCAGTTCGATGGTCGACCCAGCGAAGTGCTGGAGGCCCGGCTGGTTGAAGCGAAAAGGATTTTTACAATCGGACTTGCACCAATGATATTTACTGTTGGCGGCGGCGCTCCTGGAGATCGCACTACAGAGGCTGCAGCCAGTAAGAAGTGGTTGATTGCCCACGGGATTGCAGCGGCAAAGATTATTGCGATTTCCCAAGGTCGCGACACTCTTGTCAGTACACAAAGTTATGTTGCACAGATGCGAAAACGAAGTATGAAAACAGTGATCATCGTTACCGATCCATACCATTGCCTTCGTGCTACAACTATGGCTAAAGATCTTGGAACTATTGCCTTTTGCTCACCCGTAACTACGGGACCAAACTCGAATGCTCACCCAAGCCTTCATTACTTAGTTCGCGAGACAGGCGCCTACCTTGCCTACATCACCCTTGGTCGCCGTGGCATCCATGTCAGCGATCATCTCAACCAGTAATAGGGTTAGCGACGTGAGTAATTACAGCCAGAGCGATCTCGAACGATTCGTGTTTGAGCCAGCAAAACGCGCGGGGCGCACGGAATTCATGCGAGATCGAGCGCGAGTTATTCATTCTGCATCACTACGTCGACTCGGTGCTAAAACTCAAGTTGCAGTCCCGTGGGAAAATGATTTTCAACGCACTCGCTTAGCTCATTCTCTAGAAGTTGCGCAGATTGGTCGCGAGCTTGGAGATTCGCTCGGGGCAGATCCAGATCTTCTTGATACATCGTGTTTGGCTCACGATCTTGGCCATCCTCCCTTTGGTCACAATGGTGAGGATGCTCTTGCATCTATTTCTGGAGATGCCGGGGGATTTGAAGGTAATGCTCAGAGTTTTAGGCTGCTGACTCGTCTTGAGGCCAAAACTATATCTTTGGAAGGAAAATCTGTAGGGCTAAACCTTTCGCGCGCTTCATTGGATGCGGTAACAAAGTATCCGTGGTCCAATTCAATTAATCCACGAAAATACGGCGTCTATGCCGATGACCTCGAAATTTTTACTTGGATGCGCACTGGTGCACCAGATGGGCGTCGTTGTATTGAAGCCCAAATCATGGATTGGTCTGATGATGTTTCGTACTCAGTCCACGATTTAGAAGATGGTCTTGTCGCTGATCAAATCGATGTCAATAACTTTTCGAGGGATTTGCCAGTCTTACATTCAGTCATGATTAATGATTATGGAATGACGGTGAGCGAACTTGAAGCACAGGATGCGCTCAAGCGTTTACAGCAATTGTCTTGTTGGCCTCAACATTACGACGGAACCCATAGCGCCCTTGCCCGCTTGAAAGATCTGACAAGTCAATTGATTGGCCGCTTTGTGTTATCAGCTGAAGTTGAAACTCGCAGAGTTCATGGTGACCAGCCACTTGTTCGATACAGCGCAAACCTTGAGGTACCCAGAGACCAAAAAGTCGAAGTAGGGCTTCTGAAATCTATTGCGGGCCACTATTTAATCAACGCACCGGATGCACAAGAGCGTTATGCAAAACAGCGTGTGATCATCATTGACCTTGTAGAAATGATTCTTGCAAGGGCTCCTAAGAATTTGGATTCCATTTTTCTCGAGGACTGGAACTACGCCACCACCAATGCAGAACGTCTGCGTGTTGTGATCGACCAAGTTGCGAGCTTGACTGACCCTGGCGCCTACGCGCTTCATGAGCGTCTGACCGCACAGATACACTCGGGCGTATGAGCGGGCGCATTAAGGATGAGGACGTTGCATACATTCGAGAGCGCGCTCCTATCGATGAAATTGTGGGCGACTATGTTCAACTCAAGAACGCAGGTGGGGGACAGAAAAAAGGTTTATGCCCATTTCATGATGAAAAATCTCCATCATTCCACGTAACACCGAGCAAGGGATATTTTCATTGCTTTGGCTGCCAAACAGGCGGGGATGTAATTTCATTTGTCATGAAGATGGACCACTTATCTTTTACTGAAACTGTAGAACGGCTTGCCGATCGCATTGGATATACGTTGCGTTACGAGGAAGGCGGTAGTGGCGGCACGGCAACACCGCCGGGTCAACGCTCCCGACTGATCGCAGCAAATGCTGCTGCTGCAACCTTTTATCAGAGCCAGCTCAACGAATCAGCTGGTGCTCAATTTGGTAGAGATCTACTGTCTAAACGTGGGTTCGATAAAGCTGCCTGCCATGTTTTTGGTGTGGGGTACGCGCCAGATGACTGGGATGCACTCACGAAACATTTGCGTGCACAGGGCTTTAGCATTGAAGAATTAGAAATCGCAGGACTTTCAAAAATGGGCCAACGTGGTCCCATTGATCGTTTCCGTAATCGCCTCACCTGGCCTATTAGAGATATTTCTGGAGATGTTGTGGGATTCGGTGCGCGTAAATTAGCAAGTGATGAAGTTGATAACGGACCTAAATACTTGAATACCCCAGAGACACCGATTTATAAGAAAAGCCAAGTTCTCTATGGTTTAGATCTTGCAAAGAAAGACATTGCAAAGAAGCGCCAAGCGGTAATCGTTGAGGGCTACACAGATGTCATGGCTGCGCATCTGGCTGGAATTCCGACGGCAGTTGCAACATGCGGTACTGCCTTCGGCGCAGATCACATTCGGATTCTGCGACGGCTCCTCATGGATGATGACTCTTTTCGCGGAGAAGTTATATTCACTTTTGATGGAGATGCAGCAGGGCAGAAGGCAGCACTTCGTGCTTTCACGGATGATCAGAAATTTGTCACTCAAACTTTTGTTGCCGTAGAGCCCGACGGCCTTGACCCATGCGACCTGCGCCAGCAAAAAGGCGACCTCGCACTTCGCGACCTGATTGCCAGACGCGTGCCTTTATTTGAATTCGCAATTCGGACAGAACTTAATCTCCACAATTTAGATTCAGCGGAGGGGCGCGTAAACGCACTGAATGCAGCGGCTCCACTCGTTTCACAAATTCGAGATAAGTCCTTGCGTCCCGAGTACACACGGTTGCTAGCAGGATGGTTGGGCGTTGAAGTCGAAATTGTTTCTGCAGTAGTTGGTCGAGGGGTCCGCACGGTTGCTGCAACAGAATTCACCCAACCCGCTGGCGATGTTCAATGGCGACCAAACCCCAATGAACCACGCCTAGCTCTTGAAAGAGAGGTACTTAAAGCGCGTCTACAAATGCCAGAACTCGCACAAGGTTGGATTGAAATTGAAAGTGAGGCATTTACCCATCCTGCGTACAAGCAGTTGCGCGAAGTCATAGATGCACATGGTGATTCGACTCTTCGGATGGACCAGATAGAAGATGTACATATGGCTTCCTTGATTGCCGAATTATCTGCAGAGCCAATTCGTGAAGATGGTGAAATATCGGCGCGATATGTCGAAAGTATTATCGCCCGATTGCGAGAAGTGACCATGAGCCGTGCGATCGCAGAATTAAAATCAACGCTTCAGCGACTCAATCCCATCACAAATGATGCGGAATACATCGCCCTTTTTACCGATTTAGTGACCTTAGAAAGTGCCCGCCGAACGCTTCACGATCTGGCGATAGGCGAGATCTAAAGCCTGAGTGCAAGAGCTATACCGAGATTGCGCTAGAGTTTGCGCCTGCCTCACTGCAGTAGTCCCTGATAGCTCAATTGGCAGAGCAGCCGGCTGTTAACCGGCAGGTTCTTGGTTCGAGTCCAAGTCAGGGAGCAATTCTCAGGTTCGTACTTTAGAATTTTACCTATGTCAAAAATGCGCACAACAATTCGTTCAATTGTTTCTTCGTGGAAAAATCAGTCCCCGGCCGTTCGAGTTATTCGTTTTTGGCTGGGAATCACATGGATTTATGGCGGATGGGATAAGGCGACCGATCCTGATTTCTTAGGGAAAATTGGCGCTACCTCAATCAGCAAGCAACTTACTGGGTACTCAACCTCATCACCATTAGGGTTTCTCTTTCGCCACATGATTGAACGCTCAACCGCCGTTGGGATTATTGTGATGATCGCTGAATTTGCGATTGGTTTTGCGACTCTATTCTGGGTCGCTCCGACTTTCATTGCCTTCGTTGGTTTCACGATGTCTTTGGGCTTATGGATTACTGCAACATGGCATGTAAAGCCATACTTCTTAGGCAGCGATACCGCCTATGCAGTGCTCTGGCTTTCATACTTCTTAACTTTGCTTGGTAAACGCAGAAGCGTTGATGTTTCCTTCGATCGGCGCGGAGCAATTCGTATCGGCACTCTTGCCGTAGCTGGGGCGTTGGCTTCTGTGCTTGGGCGTGGCTTGCAGAAGAAAAAGGTGAGCGCTACGGCATCAGGTGGCAATCAGATTGTGAAGTTGGTTGATTTGCCTGTGGGTAAGACCTTTGAATTTACTTCCAGCGATGGTGGCCCAGCGATTGTTTTCCGTACCAAAAATGGAGTTTTTGCTTATTCTGAAATTTGTACACATCAAGGATGCACGGTGTCATATTCAGCCTCTGATAAAGCCTTGGTCTGTCCATGCCACGGCGCAGCATACGATCCATTTAACGCTGCAGCTGTTTTAGGCGGACCATCCAACACGCCACTGTCCACGGTCAAAGTGGCAATTAACGGGGATTGGGTAGTTCAGGCCTAAGTTTTCACTCGAATTTAGGAAATTTCTGAGGAGTTGCTCAGATTACAGATGGATGCTCCACTTCTAACGTGTTCTATTTGAAGGGTGTTGAGATTAATGACGATGACAATGAGATCGACAACAGCAAAACTTGCCGTTGGTTTTATTCTTGGAGCATCAGTGGTGGGCGGTATTGCCACCGCCCTCTCCCCGACAACTGGAGCGGTTAAAGCCTGCGTCGATAATCGCACTCAAGCGATGTATCTCTCATCCGATGGTACGTGTGCCAAAACGCGCACCCTCATTGATCTTGGCTCCGGAACTATGAGCGTTAAATCCATCGCTGCGGCGGTCACTCCGAGTGTGGTTTCTATTAATGTAGTTGCATCCACCGGAAGTGGAACTGGATCTGGTTCAATCATTCGCACAAATGCGACTTCAAGTTATATCTTGACTAATAATCACGTAGTTGAATCCGTAGCAACCAGCGGAACAATTACGGTCGAGTTTGCAAATGGTGAGACCACACCTGCCACAATTGTTGGCCGCGATTCCGTTTATGATTTGGCTGTTGTACAAATACAAAAAGGAAACTTACCGGTCATCGCATTTGGTGATTCATCAAAGATAAGCATTGGCGATCCAGTTGTTGCAATTGGCTCACCTCTTGGGCTGGCAAGTACTGTTACAAGTGGAATTATTTCTGCGCTCAATCGTCCCGTCACAACTGGCAATGCAGGCTCGGAGTCCTACATTGACGCAATTCAAACTGATGCTGCAATTAACCCAGGAAATTCCGGCGGAGCGTTACTTGATTCACAAGGTCGCATCATCGGAGTCAATTCCGCGATCGCAACTCTGACTTCGGGGGGCGCTAGCGGAAGTATTGGACTTGGATTTTCTATTCCTATAAATCAAGCCAAAAGAATTGCAACTGACATTATCGATACTCCAACACATACATCGACAAGACCTGTACTTGGTGTCTTTTTCGATACCGCTTACACCGGGACCGGTGCGATGATTGCACGATTGAGCCCAGGTGAAGGTGCAGATAAAGCTGGGATTCCAGCCGGATCTGTCATCCGCTCCATAGACGGATTTAAAATCCCAGATCAAATTTCGGCGATCGTGCGAATTCGATCCTACGTTCCAGGTGCGATCGTTACGGTTGTCGTTGATCTTCCATCTGGAACTTCAAAATCATTCAAAGTAACTCTCGGTTCAGCCCCTACGTCTTAAGGGAAAGTTCACGCGGTCAGGGTAAGGTGAGGTATGGCGCTTTTTAGATTGCAAATCTCACTTCCTGACCGACCTGGCTCACTCGGAGCGGTCGCTTCGGCAATTGGATTTGCTGGTGGCGATATTAGAGGGTTAGTTGTAATGAAAAGTGAAGATGGACGCGGCTTTGATGATGTGACCGTGGCCATTCCTGGAAATGACCCTACCGACTTGTTAACAATTCTGGGGGATATTGGTGGAGTAGAGGTTCTTAAAGTTATCCCTGTCGTATAACTCTTGCCCCAGTGCTGGGCAGGGAAGTAAAAAATCGTGGCTTTTTATAGTTCTTATTTGCAAACCCTTGAGCGATAGCTTCGGAAATAGTTTTTGAATGATCAGCTTTCACTATGGCAATTGCGCTTCCCCCAAATCCACCACCAATCATTCGCGCACCGAGTGCGCCCAAGCTTTGCGCTGTTTCAACGCTAAGGTCTAACTCTGGACAAGAAACGGTGTAGTCATCGCGCAAAGATGTATGAGTTTGGTTAATCAGCTCGCCGAATGTATCGAAATCGTTGCGCTCTAGCGCATCTACGCCAGCACGCACTCTCTCCATTTCGCTGACTCCATGTCGAGCTCGCAGGAATTGTGTTGGTGTGATTTCACTTTTGCGTGACTGGAGTTCGGACATGGTGAGATCGCGCAGCGCTTTAACGCCCATAATTGCAGAGACTTTCTCGCAATCGCCTCGCCGTTCGGCATAGCCTCCATCTACCAGGGCATGGTGGACTTGAGTATCAATAATTAAAAGTTCTAGGCCGTGGCTGGCTACATCAAATGGGATGTGTCGAGTAGATAAATCGCGACAGTCCAGGAGAAGCGCAGAACCTTCACGAGCCATCAGTGAGACTGATTGATCCATGATTCCGCATGGCATTCCAACGTAAGCATTTTCTGCACGTTGTGCAATGCGTGCCAGTTGCTCGATGGAGTGCCCACAATCAAAAAGGTCATTAATTGCAACAGCAATGCTGCATTCAAGCGCTGCAGAGGATGAAAGCCCTGCGCCCACTGGTACATGTCCGTCTATAAGAAGATCAACGCCTTGAGTTATTTCCATCGCCCAGAGCACACCAAGGAGGTAGCGCTCCCACTTACCTTTTTTCATTGGCGCAAACTCATCCAAGGTGCTTGTGAAAATCTCGCACCGCCTTTGAATTGAAGCAACGCGAATAATGCGATCGCTGCGCTTGCTGATCGCTGCAGTTGTGCGATCTGCAATCGCAAAAGGCAAAACAAACCCATCACTGAAATCTACGTGTTCGCCAATAAGGTTGACGCGACCCGGTGCTGCTGCGATGACTTCAGGTGCAGCGCCAAAAAGTTCGTGGAATTTGGCGCTGATTGTCATGAGAGCTGAAAACTTGCTGCTGTGTCAGTCACCATCGCCAAGAGATCCCGAGTCGGCGTCCAACCTAAATAAGTTGATGCCTTCTTAATATCTGCAAGAAGGACCGCGGGATCACCACTACGACGAGATGAATCCTGAGCAGGGATCTGATGACCCAAGGCCGAGCTTGCAGCTGATAAGACTTCTCTGACTGAATATCCGCGTCCACTTCCGAGGTTTATTACTTCGTGACTACCCAACTGAATCTTTTGCAGTGCGCTGATGTGGGCATCAATCAAATCCACCACATGGACATAATCGCGAATGCAGGTCCCATCTACAGTGGACCAATCTGTCCCAAAAATCTTTACTGGCTTATCAGGGGTACTGCGTAGAACGTTGGGGATGAGATGCGTCTCGGTATCGTGCCGTTCGGGTAACCAGCCTCGTTGCGATTTATGGGCACCCGCAACGTTGAAATATCTCAAGCTAATCGCACCAAGTCCATGCAATTGCCCCTCTTGGGTAAGAATGTTATCGACTGCGAGTTTTGTCTCACCGTAGGGATTAGTAGGCGAAGTCGCAGCGCTTTCAAGAATGGGAGTTGTGACTGGCTCACCATAGGTGGCAGCCGAGGATGAAAAAACAATCCTTTGAATTGCGGCAGTGCGCATCTCCTCTAACAAAATTCGTGTGCCATGGACGTTTACTTCATGGTAAAGATCTGGCTTGACTACTGATTCGCCTACCAACGACTTTCCGGCAAAATGCAAAACTGCCGATGCTCCGGTCAGCGCCTCACGCACAGTGTGAGCATCTAGGAGCGAACCTTCGATAAATCGTGCTTGCGATGGAACTGAATCAGCATGCCCTGTACTGCAGTCATCTAAGACGGTAACGTCGAATCCTTGGGTGAGAAGTATGTCTACTGCAGTCGCGCCGATGTAGCCTGCGCCACCTGTTACAAGAATTCGCATTATTTTCCTAGGACTACGTTTCGAAGCTGCTGGGCAGATTGCTCGGGATACATGTCCATGATGAATGCACCCATTGCAGATTCAGAACCGGCAAGGTATTTCAATTTTCCAGGGGCACGTCGGACACTGGTAATTTGCCAATGAAGTCGCAGCAGATCACGATCTTCACGAATAGGTGCTTGGTGCCATGCAGCGATATACGCCATAGGAATAGCGAAAACGCCATCCAAACGTTTGAGGACTTCTAGAGCAATTTCTGGAAACGCATCGCATGCTTCTAAGGAAAGCTCGCTGAGATCGGCAACTGCTGTACGCGGTGCCACATGGATCTCGAAGGGGTAGCGAGAGGCAAATGGCACAAATGCAATCCAATGTTGATTTTGGGCAACTATGCGAACTTTTTCGTTGATCTCACGGGCGACAACATCATCATAAAGTACTCGACCAGTTAACTCTTTATGGTTGCGTGCAGCTTCCAGCATTCGTGCAACGCGAGGAGGTAGAAACGAATAGGCATAAATTTGTCCATGGGGATGAGCCAGGGTGACACCAATTTCTTCACCGCGATTTTCAAAGGGAAAAATATGTTCGATGTATGGCAATTGTGACAATTCACTCGTTCGATCGCGCCAAGCTTCCAAAACAGTGCGTACTTGTGCAGGGGAGAGATCTGCAAAAGATTTACCATGTTCTTGCGTGAAGCACACGACTTCACATTTTCCAGCTGCGGTGGCGGTTGCTGTTGAAGGACCTAGGAGTTTGGGCAAAACCCAGTCTTGATCAGGCGGTCGCAACGAAGGGGAGCGGTTATCGAAAACTACAACGTTATATGTCCTCTCAGGAACTTCGGTAAGTAAATCTCCTACCGTGGGACACAATGGACATAATTCCTTGGGCGGCAAGAAGATTCGAGATTGGCGGTGAGGGGCCATAGCAACCCATTCATTGAGCAATGAATCTAGACGGAGCTCACCGATCTCCGGCTGATCTTCCTGTGGTCGCTGATCTTGTGCAGTACGAGGAATAACTTCTGTGTCGTAGTAGCGAATCGTCCGACCATCTGACATGAGACGATCGTTTCGAGTAACTCCAGCTTGAAGAGTCTTTCTTGCAGGTCCATGCGACATAGTGTGCTTACTCTACCCAGCCGAGTGTGCGATCTACTGCTTTCCTCCATTGCGAAAAGCCGAGTTCACGCGATTGCGCAGATGTTGCTGGCGTCCATTGGCGAGAGACCTGCCACATTTTTCGTAGTTCATCAGTAGATGACCAAAATCCGACTGCTAATCCAGCCGCGTAGGCAGCACCTAGGGCGGTAGTTTCAACGAAGTGTGGACGAGTAATTGTTATTCCCATAATGTCAGATTGAATTTGCATGCAGAGTTCGTTGCCAGTAATTGCTCCATCGACTCGCATTTCTTTCGGTGAGATCAAACTTTCACCTAACATCGCATCGATGATTTCCTTGGTTTGATAACAAATCGCCTCAAGTGCTGCACGTGCAAGATGTGCCTTGGTAGTTGCACGGGTAAGACCGACGATCGCCCCGCGTGCATCACTCCTCCAGTGAGGCGCAAATAAGCCAGAAAATGCTGGAACGAAATAAACTCCGCCAGTATCACTCACGTTCGATGCCAGTGCTTCAATTTCGCTAGCTGCGGAGATGATGCCCAATTGGTCACGGAGCCATTGGATCGCAGAACCCGTTACAGCTACAGAACCTTCGAGTGCGTATTTCACGGGCTGGTCTCCAAATTTATATAAGACGGTTGTAAGCAAGCCAGTTCGGGATCGCACAATGTCGTTTCCGGTATTAAGTAATGCAAAGTTGCCAGTTCCGTAGGTGGTTTTAAATTCACCTCGCTCAAAGCAAGTTTGCCCCACCATCGCAGCTTGCTGATCTCCTAACAGTGCGCAAACGCGAACAGCGCCTAAAAATGGACCATGCAAGAAAGTGGTTGCATAAACTTCCGATGATGATCGAATCTCTGGAAGCATGAATCGTGGAATCTCAAAGAGTGTGAGGAGTTCTTCATCCCACTCAAGAGTCTCCAGATTCATCAAAAGCGTTCTGCTCGCATTAGACACGTCAGTGAAGTGCTTGCCAGTGAGATTCCACAACAGCCACGAATCAATGGTTCCAAAACGGGCGCTGCCAGCGGCTATTGCCTTCTGAACGTCAGTGCTATTTTTTATTAGCCAGTTCATCTTGCTGGCCGAGAAGTAGGGAGCAACACGAAGACCCGTGTGATCTTCAACAATCTTGACTGAATCCGGTGAAAGGCTGGATAGGTATCCAGCCGTTCTGACATCTTGCCATACGATTGCATTAGCCAGGGGCTTACCAGTGCTGATATCCCAAGCGACAACTGTTTCCCTTTGGTTTGTGATTCCGATTGCTAAAAGATCTGACCCCGAAATACCCGCGTCTTCAAGTGCTTGGGTAATTACTTCTTGCGTTCGCTCCCAAATCTCTTGAGGATCATGCTCGACCCAACCAGGAGAGGGAAGGATTTGGCGGTGTTCACGTTGATGTTGCCCAACCAGGTTTCCAGAGTGATCAAAAATCATAAAGCGAGTACTACTTGTACCTTGGTCTAGAGCCCCTATGTATGACACGGTTAACTCCTTCCCCCAACACCATTGTAGTAGCGGAGTAATAGCTGGTTGCGCGTGAGGAGAAGTCTCGGCGTTAGTTGATTATTTGATTTTTACAAGTATCCACCGCTGGCGCTGGAGTTACCGAAGGTTTGGAAGTTGGAGTAGCGGTAGGTGTTGGTGTTGCTCCTTGAGTTACTGTTATAACCACTGGAATTGAGGTTGGCGCGTGAGTTCCGGAAATATCGATGAAGTTAACTTTGCCAGGCCAACTGCCGGCAGGAATCCCGCGAACTGTGAGCACCCAATTGCCGCTAGATGCACGTACTGCAGTTTGCACTGGAGTTAATGGCAGTTGTGATTCTTTGTCTGCAACATATTTCACTGTGCCAGTTACAACCGGATTACCGGTAGGGCGAGTAACGCTCACATTAAAAATGACAGGCTTCAGCGTTGTCGTTGCCACCATTGAATTAATTACGATTGCACTTGCTTCTTGCGTGGGCATCTGATCGGCAATCTCAGGAGTCCAAGTGCCCTTAACTAAATCGAGGAACATGTTTGGTGTGCCTCGGAAAACATTGAGATCGAGTCGAGAACCTGGCACGCCATACTTTTTAGCGATGCCGCACGATGAGTATTGCCACATCATCCACAGGGAAGAACAATTGGCAGTTGTCCATGAATGTACAAAGCAACCACCATTTTTCTGACCAGGTTGAGCCAACGGGTCAGCGGGGTTGATGGCGTAGTGAGCGAGCCACAGTGGATACTTTAAGAGTTCTGCACTTCGAATCATCGAGCTTTCAAGAAATCTGGGATACGAATACAAGATTGGGAGTCGTCCCGTTTTTTCTGCAACTGCTGCAAGCCAAGTCGTTGCCCATAAGGTGACCGCATTACGTGAAGCGCTCTTACTACAGCCACCATTTGAAGAGGGTCGAACACAATTATTCTCTAGGTCCAGGGCGTAGGAGAGGTCCCGATTGGTATATCCGCCCAAGCTAGCTAATCTCCAAATTACTTTTTGCGCCTGTGCCTGTGCATCTTTCACTATCACGGCGGCATCAGTGGAATCTGGCAAAGTGGCGTAATGATAAAACCCAGTGTAAATACCAGCAGCTTGCGCAGCATTGTGATCTGCAATCACGTAGGTAAGTGCCTGTGCATCTGAGAGATCTCTCGTATCGGATGCTTTGATCATTACAAAGCGCACTCCCGCGGAGTACATCTTTGTGAAATCTATTGCCGCACCGTTGGGATGTTGCCAACGACTGATATCTACTCCATGTATTCGACCGCCAGGCCCAGAGAGCTCGATGAGCGTCGCGGGATCAGCGCTGCTAATTTCCGGAGATTGCTGCACAGTAATGGTGCTTGGCGTTGAATAGATGGTTGCGCTTCCATTGCGCATTCTCGCGCGGTACTTCACAGTTGAATCTAGGGCAGTGGCGATACTTTCTATCCGCCAAGTTCCGCTGGAGGCAGTTTTTGCAGTCAATGAAGTGTTCTGCCACTTGCCGTCCAACTCCACCTGTATCGATATTTTTACCAGGCCTTTGGCAGGCTTAATTTGCCCATAGAGAGAAACTATTGGTTCGCCGGTGCTCGGTGTTTGTTTGACAGAGAGCGTGATAGATGTGGCTGCAGCTTGCGCAGGGAGAAAATCTACGCAGGTCAGCGCGAGGGATGCAATAGAAATTAGAAGGAGAATTCTTTTCATGAATCTTGCGCAATCGTTAGTTTGGTCCCCAGTACTTCGAAGATTGCTTCCTCAAGGAGCGCAGTGTGCTTTTGTCGAGAGGCAGTGAATTGATGGCTCGTCGCAAACTTTTGTGAATCAGAATAATCCAAGGAGAGCGTATTTCGATCGATGCTGACAAGCCGGGCATCAAAAAATGCCAGCCAAGCAATGTGATCTTTCCGCTCGAGTCGATCAAGAATAGAAACCCATTGACTGCGAATGGCCACAATATCCATGGTGGTGAAGATACCTGATGAGATTGAGAAAGAAGTTGCTAAGAGCTAGTGACGGGGCGCGCCTATCCATTTAAAGTATTGCCCAGCGATTAAAACGCGCAAGTTATGTTTGCGGTCGGGAGTAATTCCCAGATGTTGAGCAATTCGGGCCACGATCTGCTCTACAGATTTTTCACTGACAAATCGCGTCCGACCAATTTCACCATTGCTCAGGCCTAAAGATAAAAGTCTGAGAGTTTCGATTTGAATATCAGTCAGGTCATGCAAAATAGAGATAAAAGAATTCTCGTGCAACGACGAGTGCTCGTTCATCCAAGCCATTTTCTCTTTTGCCTTGATTGCCTTAATCGAATCTGGAATGGCATCGCGAATGATGTCAATGTCTCCTACTGAGCGCTTGAGCACAATCTGGGTTCCCATCGGAATGTCTTTTTCTTCGAGGCCAAGGAGGCGAAGGTCTGGGCACGCGGTAGTCAAAACTAATCCGACGAGTGGGTTAACTTTGCGAAGCTTGATCGCGAATGGAACTCCGCCATGAGTATTAAATTGAACATCAATGACCACGACATCGGGCTTAAGAGTTTTGAATAAATTTTCGGCGAGCAAATAGTTATTTGCTTCACCAACTACGTTGACACCGTGCAATCGCATTGCAGAAGCCAGGGTTGCAAGTTCAAATGCGTCATCGTTGATGAGCAGAACTCTTGAGTTAGGCACATTCCACATGATAGAGAATTAGTATAGAATAGAACTAATGAATAACCTAGGGATACCCCATATTTAAATTTAGAGCTTACAAAATTTCTGAAATTGCTTTCGAAATAAAACGCACAACATCCATTGCGACAATTGGTCCTGACTTAGTTGCGATAGCTGCTGCTCGCGAATGTATGTACGCACCTGTAGCTGCAATAGCCACTAATTTTTCTGAATTCTTTTCTATCTCAACAGTTTGTGTTGCGACAAGTGCTCCGATGATTCCAGATAGAACATCTCCGGTTCCTGCTGTTGCTAACCACGAAGTTGAAGCAGGAAGTTGAATCTGGCGCTCTTTAGATGAGACAACACTGACGTTGCCTTTCAATAGGACTGTAACACCGAACTCCTCAGCAGCATAGGAAGCCCATTTCTTTGGAGCGCCTTCGATTGCGCTTGCAGTGACGCTGATTCCACGCTCAGAGAGCAATCGTTGTAATTCGCGGTAATGAGGAGTGATGAGCGTAGGGCCATTGATTTTCCTAGCGCGAATGATTGCACCCGCATCGAGTATGACTGGCAAGCCTTCTCCGATGGCACTACGTAATTTGCGAGATCGAAAATATCCAAGATCATTGCTATCAATACCTGATCCCAAAAGCCATGCATTGACCTGGCCTTGCGCAGTAACAACTTCTGGGCGCGAGGCAAGGACAAGATCTTTCACACTACTTGGACCGCAATAGCGCACCATGCCAATCCCAGTGCGCATCGCTGCTTGGCATGTGAGGACGGCTGCTCCTGGATATTTTTCTGATCCCGCTATTATTCCTAGAACTCCACGTGAGTATTTATCGTCATCAACGGAGGGCATGACGATGGATTGGCGTGCATCTCTGGCGGTCCAGATCTTCCATTTTTCGGTGGCCATGATCGTCTTGAAAGTCTATCTTTTCCTTTTTGGCATGACCAGAGTTAGGATGCCCGAATGAGCAAAGCACTGGCAGTCATTGAGTCCTCGGAGAGTTCACATCATTTAGTGATTGCTGGCGAGGCTGGCTATTTTTCGATTCCCGGCATAACAACATTGACCGACGCGCTTCATCTTTCAGTTTCTCAGCTTCAAGGACTTATTGATGGAAAACAAGGTCCAAGCGTTCAAGGAAAACTTGTCGCACCAGTTGCTCCCGAAACTGAAGTGTGGGGTGCGGGCGTTACTTACTTGCGATCTCGAGATGCCCGCAAAGAAGAAAGCGGAGTTCCAGATGTGTATCAGCGAGTGTATGAAGCAGATCGCCCAGAATTATTTTTTAAGGGCACTGCGGGACGAACACTCGGCACAGGAGTAGACATTGGAATACGTGAAGATTCTCATGCTTCAGTTCCAGAACCAGAAGTTGCAATTGTGATCAATCGATTCCAAGAAGTAGTGGGCTTAACTATTTGCAATGATGTGACAGCTCGCACCATCGAAGGCGAAAATCCACTCTACTTATCGCAAGCAAAAATCTATGTTGGCTCCGCCTCCCTTGGGCCCACAATTACTCCAATTTGGGAGATAGATGATCTTCAGGCCCTTGCAATCAAGGCAAAGATTGAGCGGGGTACTCAAATCATTTGGCAGGCAGAGACTTCTTTGGCTGCCCTGCATCGCACATTTGCCGACTTGGTTTCTTATCTATTTAGGTGTCAAATCTTTCCAGATGGAGTCATCCTCTCGACTGGGACGGGAATTGTTCCGCCATTGGATATTTCCCTCGAGGCAAATGATGTAGTTTCGATTACCGTCGATAAGGTTGGCACGCTCTCCAATAGAGTCAGCGTTATTGCCTTAGATATACATACCCGAACCTTAGGAACCGGAGCGAAGTAATGACCGAGGTTGTATGGACTCAGTGGGATGATTTAAAAGTTCCTGCCGGATTAACCAAGCTTTCACCCGCCAATACTCCCATTGAGAGTGCGGACCTTTCATCGATAACTTTCTATGTACCTTCTTATATGGGAGGTCGCCCCGCCCTTGAGCACAGTCGGGCGATGCCAAATCTTAGGTACCTGCATATGCCCAATGCTGGTTATGACGATGCAATGGAATTTTTGCGACCTGGAATGACTCTGTGCAATGGTCGTGGAATCCACGATGCCTCAACGGCTGAGTTAGCTGTGGGCTTAACGATTGCATCATTGCGGGGATTTCCAACCTTTGTGCGCTCGCAAGATAAGGGCGAATGGACCCATGCGCGTTATGAATCCATCAACGACAAGCGCATCGGGGTAGTTGGCTTTGGCTCCATTGGGCAAACGGTGGCTCGCAATCTTTCTGGCTTTGATGTTGAAGTAATTGGATTTTCTAAATCTGGCCGCGATGGTTCGATCACAATGGACAAGTTCGATTCTTACCTTCCAACACTGGATGTCGTTATTTTAATTTTGCCGCTCAATGATGAAAGTCGTAATCTCTTTGATGCAAAGCGTTTGGCACTCATGAAAGACGGCGCCCTTTTAGTAAACGTTGCCCGCGGCCCAATCGTGAATACAGATGCCCTTGTTGCCGAATTGAATTCTGGACGGATTATGGCCGCCCTTGATGTGACAGATCCTGAACCCCTGCCAGCTGGGCATCCATTGTGGAGCGCAAAAGGGGTCTTGATCGCCCCTCATGTTGGCGGAAATACATCAGCATTTGAGCCCCGAGCGCGAAAATTGATCCAATCTCAACTAGAACTCTTAGCATCCGGAAAAACGCTAAAGAATATTATCGTGGACGGATCTCAAGGGAAGTAAATAGAAGGCCACCAGAAAACACTAGGAAATCAGACGACCAGAAAGTAGGATCCCAACATGAGCGAAGATAAGAACAAGGGTAAGCGTCGTAGTTCTGAGTGGTTTGCAGACACGGGCAAAAATGGATTTATTCACCGTTCGTGGATGCGCAATCAAGGTTTTGCTCCCGATCTCTTTGATGGTCGGCCAGTTATTGGTATTGGTTCTACTTGGTCTGAGTTCACGCCATGCAATGCACACCTCAATAAAGTTGCAGAATCAATAAAGCGTGGAGTCTGGGAAGCGGGCGGGTTCCCACTGGCATTCCCTGCCATGTCACTGGGCGAACCAATCATGCGCCCAACAACAATGCTGTATCGCAACTTGCTGGCCATGGAAGTTGAAGAATCAATTCGCGCAAATCCTATGGATGGTGTGATTTTGTTGGCAGGTTGCGATAAGACAACGCCAGGTATGTTGATGGGTGCCGCGAGTGTTGATATTCCAACGCTCATGATGACTGGTGGACCAATGCTCAACGGAAAATTCCGTGGTAAAGATATTGGTTCCGGAACAGATGTGTGGAAGTTTGCAGATGAAGTTCGTGCTGGCACGATGACAGAGGAAGAATTTACTGAAGCCGAAACTTGCATGGCAAGAAGTGCTGGACACTGTATGACCATGGGTACGGCATCAACCATGGCATCTGTGACAGAGGCACTTGGTATGCAATTGCCTGGAAGTGCGGCAATCCCTGCAGTTGATTCTCGTCGCTATGCAATGGCTCAAATAGCTGGACGTCGGATTGTCGAGATGGTGAAGGAAGATCTAAAACTTTCCAAAATTCTTAACCGTCATGCATTTGAAAATGCGATCAGAGTGAACGCGGCAGTGGGTGGATCCACCAACGCCGTAGTCCACTTATTAGCACTGGCAGGCCGTGTAGGCGTAAAACTTGACCTAGCTGATTTCGATTCCCTGGCACGTGACGTACCAGTAGTTGTTAATTTGATGCCATCGGGCAAGTACTTGATGGAGGATTTCTTCTACGCTGGTGGAATTCCAGTTGTGATGGCAGAACTCGGTAATTTGATCCATCGCGACCACATCACCGTTACTGGAAAAACTGTGGCTGAGAATATTGCTAAGGCGAAAAATTGGAATGAAGATGTCATCACCACTGTTGCCGAACCGTTTCAAAGTGCTGGATCCGGAACTGTTGTCTTACGTGGATCTCTAGCTCCAGATGGAGCCGTCTTGAAGATTTCGGCAGCTTCACCACACCTTCTTAAGCATCGTGGGAAAGCGCTCGTATTTAGCACCGTTGAGGAATACAACATTGCAGCCGATGACATGAATATGAAAGTCGAAAAAGATGACATTATCGTGTTGCAACATTCTGGCCCTAAGGGGTATCCAGGGTTTCCTGAAGTCGGCAACGTATCTATGCCAACTAAATTGTTAGCACAAGGCGTATTTGACATGATTCGTATTTCAGATGCTCGCATGAGTGGTACGGCATTCGGAACTGTTGTCTTGCACGTGGCCCCCGAATCTGCAATCGGTGGCCCACTGGCACTTGTTGAGACGGGTGACGAGATTGAACTCGACGTTGAAAATCGCCGCCTCGACCTACTTGTTTCACCAGAAGTCTTAGCGCAGCGCAAAGCAAAGTGGAAGGCGCCAACTGGCGGACCAACCCGTGGATGGGCCAAGATTTATGTGGATCACGTGATGCAAGCTAACAACGGTGCTGATCTTGATTTCTTGGTAGGCGGCTCAGGCAGTGCAGTTCCTCGCCACTCCCACTAGATGAGAGAAGTTCTTTTTCTCCATGCAGATGACAACATCGCAGTGTGTTTGGGCGATGTAGTTGTGGGACACGTTATTTCACAAGATGACCACGAAATTATTGCCGTTGGTGCAATCCCTCGCGGACATAAAATCGCGACGCGCTTTATAGAAAAAGGTGCCGGCATTATTAAATATGGCGAACGGATGGGTCATGCCACGACGGATATTGCCAAAGGCGCTCACGTTCACACACATAATGTTTTAGGCGATCGGCTCTCGACGGAACAGGCATGAAAGCAGGCATTCGAAGCCATCAATTGATATTGCCATCCGTCGTTTGCTCGACTCATGTCTCTCGTCGCATTGCACAAGAAGTTGGAGGAGTCACCTTTGCTCACCAGCATGGTTGCGCAATTATCGGGGTCGATGTAGCTGGGATTGATAATTTCTTTATTGACTTGGCATCTCATCCCAATGTTGCCTCAGTGTTAGTGGTCGCGCTTGGGTGTGAAACCATCCAAGGAAACGAACTCGCTGAAAAGATTGTTACTAGAAATCCAGCAACAAAATACCTTGTGATTCAAGAAAGCGCAGGCGTCGATGATGCGGTTTCGAAAGGAGTGGTCGCGGCAAATTCACTTGCAAGTAGGTTCCCAGAGCCTCGCCATGCTGAGGATCCAATTGTTGTGGGAATTTCCAGTCAAGGTAATGCAGGTGAACTTGTAGCTTTTTTGCAAGCCGAAGGCCTCCATACTGTCGAATCTTCAGAAGGTTTCTCGGCTCTGATGTCAGCGAAGGTTCACCTCATAGTTTCATTTACAGATTCCATGCAACCACCCACTGGCTTTCCACTGATTCCCGTCATCAACATCGCCAGTGACAGCGAACTTCACTTAGCATTTTCGCAAGAGTTTGACCTATCACATGACGCATCACATCAAGAGATAGCAGCAAAGATCTCCACAGTTGCTCGCGGTGAGCAAACCAAAAGTGAGGCGAATTCCTCTGGCGAGATTGTTGCCCCTCGACTGGTTCGAAGCGTCTAATGAAAGAACTGAGGGCATTTGCTCGCGCGGATGGGCGATGGGGGTTTCGAAATCATGTTTTGCTCCTGCCCCTCCACCAAGTCCTCAGCAATGTTTCACGTGAAGTCGAGGATCTTGTCACTGGCGCAGTTGCGGTAAGTCATGACTGGGCTGGAGAAGTGGATTCAGATTTTGAACGTATCTCTAAAGTTTTATCTGGAATAGGAAATAACCCTAATAATTTTGCAACAATTGTGTTGATGATTGGCACGCAGATTGAAAATGAGATTGTTGAGAGGTCTCGCACGCAAGGTTCGGTGCCACTACATGTGCTTTCCCTGAAGCACGAAGGTTCCATGAGCAATTTACGAAGCCGAGCTATCGAAATTGCCACCAAGCTTGTTGGACAGTCAGTGAAAGAGAAACGCGATATTGCGCCGATGAGTGCGATTGTTTTAGGTCTTGAATGTGGGGGATCTGATGCATATTCAGGCATCACCGCCAATCCAGCGCTGGGTATTGCCAGTGATCAACTGGTAGCCCAGGGAGCAACATCAATTTTGGCGGAAACCATGGAGATATTAGGCTCTGAACATTTATTGGCAGCTCGAGCAATTAATCCCACTGTTGCACAGCAAATCATTGATGTGGTTGCACGCTATGAGAAGTCAATCTCTTACGAAGGTATTGACATTCGTGGAGCGCAACCTTCTCGAGGCAATATTGAGGGCGGACTTTCTACGTTAGAGGAAAAATCCTTAGGCGCGGCTAAAAAAGCCGGCAGCGCGCAATTTACTGGAGTTCTTGAATTTGCTGATGTTGCTCCCACTCCGGGCCTTTACTTTATGGATACGCCCGGGCACGACATAGAACAACTTTCGGGATTTGCAGCAGCCGGTGTAAACATCACAGTTTTTACAACAGGGCGCGGAACACCAACGGGATCTGCAGTTATTCCCACAATTAAAGTCGCGACCAATAGCGAAATGGGAAATGTATTAACCGATCTCATTGATCTCAACGCCGGAACAATTGCTGATGGGCTCCAAACGTTAGAGGAAGTGGGGGCTTTGATTTATGATGAAATCATTAGAGTGGCAAATGGCGAGCTAACAAAAGCCGAGATCAATGGGCAGCACGAATTCAATCTCTCGCGTTTATACGGATCCACGCTCTAGTTCTATTAAGACTTCTTTGATCGGCGTCGAGCGTAGTTTTTCAAGCCATGCAGCAATCATTGGGAAAAGCGCCGGATTAACTTTCGTTGCAAGTTGAGCAAATCCCAACGTCTGGCTGACCGCACTCATTGGCTCGCTCAGTCGAGCAAGGGGTTGCAATTGGTCAGCTAATGGATCATTTACTTGATCCTTGGTTGCAAGAAAGTGCACCCAGGCAGCAATCGCCATGGAAATCCGCTGAGTGGGAAGTCCTAGTTGCAACAAGTCGTTTGCTGGAGAAAAAAGCCTTTGTGGCAATTTTTGTGATCCATCCATAGCAATTTGCTCAGCTCGGTGCAGAAGAGTCGGATTGCTTACACGTTTTCGCACAGTGCGGGCGTATTCCTTGAGGGCAATATCGTGCGGGGGCTTGAACGAAAGTCCAAGTTCTTCTTCTTGCAAACGACTAACGAAGGGCGCAATCGCTGAATCGATGATTGCCTCATGGACATACTCGATGCCGCACAGTTGGCTGATGTAGGCAAGAGTTGAATGATTTCCATTAAATAATCTGATCTTAGTTAATTCATATGGTGCCACGCGGGGGACAAATCTAATTCCGGCAGGGGTCAGATCTTGAGAGAGTGCATCATCTTCAATCACCCATTCGTTGTAAGGCTCAGTTGAAATAAGCGAGTCATCCCTATAGCCATAACGTTGCTCAAAGTCATCAATAGATTTGGAAGTGATGGCAGGAACGATGCGGTCGACCATAGAGTTTGGAAAACGAATCTGAGTATTTACCCACTCAAAGAAGCCACTGCTCTTTTCAGTTATTACATCCAGAATTATTTTGCGAGTGAAAGCGCCGTTACTAGGGAGATTGTCACAAGAGATCACGGCGATCCCTGGTAGTCCCGATTCATAACGAGCCCGCAAGATAGTAACTAGGCGCTGCGGAAGTTGAGAAGCATCATCGCTGCGATAGGCCTTCTCGCTCACGGTGAGGGTAATCATTTTCAAATCAGGGGATCGCGCGATTTCTAATATCCGTTCGAGATCTCGCGGAAAATATCGTGCTTCACGCAGCGCACCGATTATCGTTGGCGTGTTTGCTTGCCCGTCCTGGGCGTTCACCGTGTAAAGACAATCCTGGGCGTTCATTGAATCTGCAACCGTGCTACTCCTTTGCGACACCCCACAAATTCCGTAATTGAGATTGCCGCTGCGCAAAAGGCGGTCAAAGAAAACCGCTTGGTGAGCACGATGAAATGCTCCTAATCCCATGTGTAACACGCCAATTTTTACCTGATCCATGGAGTACTGAGGAGGGTTTACAGCGCTGTAGTTCAAATAGTTTGCGCGAGCGAGTTTTGACATTAGAGGTTGAAGAAATCTTTGGAGAGTTTGTATGCAATATCTCCTGCAACTTCGAGGGCTTCTTCCTTAGTGAGACGATGGCGCGAAACTTCGCGAGATAGATATCCAGCATCAAACCTACGTGCGACATCGTGGCGAACGGGAATAGAACAAAAAGCACGTGTGTCGTCGATGAAACCGACAGTATTGTAGAAACCCGCTGTTTCGGTAATTGCATCTCGCCAGCGCTCCATCCCGTTGAGGCTGTCGTGGAACCACCACGGTGGACCAAGTCTGATTGACGGGTAAGCACCTGCAAGAGGTGCCAATTCGCGAGAGTAAACGCTTTCATCGAGTGTAAAAATAACCATTCTGAAATTTGGATGAAAACCAACTTCCTCCAACAGCGCTCGGAGTTCGCGTACATATGTTGTGGTGACAGGAATATCAAATCCCTTATCTTTACCGTAGAGGCTTGCGATACCTGAGGAATAATCTCGTAAAGAACCCGGATGCAGTTGCATCACCAAACCATCATCGGAAGCCATGCGTGCGTGTTCCAAGAGCATGACAGCACGAAATGTCGCACTTGCCTCCGGCGCTATTTGCCCGCTAAGAAGTTGTTTAAAGAGTTTTTCCTTATCATTTTTCGCCAAATTGAGAGTTTGCGGATTGAGCACTCCGTGATCAGTTGCGGTAGCGCCGTGATCTTTAAAATACTTTCGCCGAATCCGCAGAGCTTCTAGGAACCCTGCGAAACTATCGCAAGATTCACCGGTCGCAGCTGCGAGGGAATCGATGGAATTACGCCAATCTGCTCTCTCAGGATCGCTCACATCATCTGGTCTGAATGTAGGAATCACTCGACCACCAAGATCTAACGTCGCCAATTGTGCATGTGTATCAAGTGGCTGGGATGTGGCATCAGTGGTTGCAAGTACCTCAATATCAAATCTCTTAAAGAGTGCTTGGGGCGTGAAATCAGGCTCAGTTAAACGTTCATTAATGCGCTGATAAATGTGCTCTGCACTTTCTGGAGTAAGGAGTTCGTAAATATCAAAAAGAGAGGAGAAGATTTCATGCATCCAGATCCGAGAAGGAGTAGATCGAAAGAGCTTCCAGTTTTCAGCAAAAAGTTTCCAGGCCTCTAATGGATCGCCCTGAAGTTGTTCCAGGCCAATTCCTTGGCTCATCAGCATGCGCGTGAGGTAATGATCTGGAGTGATCAATAGTTCTACCGGGTTCGTAAACGGTTTATTTTCGAGAAGTAGCAGCGGGTCTACATGCCCATGTGGTGAAATAATTGGGTATGCACGCATGGTGTCATAAAGCTCGCGAGCAAGTGGAAGAGATTGAGGATCGGTGCCGAGATATCGATCCTTATGCATGAGTGCTCATCCACTTAAACGCATCCTCTTGCATTTGCTCCGTAAAGGAATGTTTAACAGGGTATGAATCTCCACGATAATTTGCGTGGTTCGCAAGTAGGTGATCGTGCGCTTTGTTCATCCCTGCTTGCGTGAAGAGTTGATCATTTCCGCAATATTGTATGTAGAGCGGCTTGGGTGCTCCGATCATTGCAACCCCTGGCCAATCGGTTTGCGATGCAATTCCGTGCGGGAAAAACATCCATGAATGCGGTGCTACATGAGAGGCCACCATTGAATCAAAAGTGGCCATTGCGCCAATCGAAACCGTCGCTTGCAATGATGCAGAAGTTGCATGTAAATAAATGGCTCGGCAACCGCCTCCCGAAAGTCCAATCGCACTAATCGAGGCAGACATTTCTGGCAGGCTTTGTGCCACGGCTAGCGCAACTCTGTCATCAAAGTTAAGTAGACCAGCAAGGGTGGCGCCAAAGAGACTGAGATATTTAGAAAGAGCCATGGATTCGTGCATGACGGCTAATCTTTCGTAATCCATTCCTTCAAGAATTTCACTCAGCCGATCCGGCATGTTTTCCATAGGAAAGCGGCGAGATCCCCACATGAAGCAATCAAAGGCAAGGACTGCAAAACCTTTTTTCGCTAATTCATTTGCTGGAGCGCGATTTCCGTAGTGGTCACGCCTGAGCCATTGCAGGTGATCAGGCATAGGTGTCGCACCTTCAACAACTTTTTCCTTTCCAAATTCTTTTACGTCATCGTGGCTGTGCAGGAATAGCACACCAGGCAGTGGGGTTGCAACGCCTTCGGGTATCAAGAGCAGTGCTTCGGTGCGTGGTCCCCATCCAGTTGACCAACTAATTTCAGAAATTGTTACTCCGTCATAGTTCCAACTTTTCCCACGTGAAATTTCGAAGTCGCTTGGAAATTGCGGAAGGCTCCCAAAAAGTCTAATGAGTCCTGCGCCATCAATTTGTGGAAGTGGAGGCGGAGCAAAATTAAGGACTGATGGCAGATCTTTAAATGGACCTAAATCCATCAAAGCACTCCGTACTTTGCAAAAGCGGCGCTTGGGCTCATACCTTCCTTAACAGCCTTCCTGAATAAATTTTCACCGGCATCTTTTTCTTCAACGCGAGTGACGACATCACTGATTGCCTTGACCGGTACAACCACTACTCCGTCGATGTCAGCGACAATGAGGTCTCCGGGATTAATAGTGACACCGTCAATGACGCCAGGAACATTGTGAGCAATTACTTCGTATCTACTATTTATATCTAACGGACTTGTTCCCGTACTAAATACTTTAAATCCCATAGCGCGCGTACGAGTGATATCGCGCACTGGGCCATCGGTCAGCGTTCCAGCAACACCCTTAAATGCACAGGCAGTGGAAAGGAGTTCGCCCCACAATGAGCCAACACCGTGGCGTTTGGTAGGGGAGATGTACACCTGGTCTTTTCCAACAGCATCCAGTGCTGCTAATAGACCGATATATGGAACTTCGGGTGCCACTTCAACCACTTGGAGTTCAACTGGAAACGCGTACCCCATCATGAGGCCATCACCAGAGACCATCTCTATATCTGCGCCTAATACTTGATTTCTATATCCCAAGTGGTCAAGGCAATCTGAGGCTAGGGCGGAGGAGAAGATTTCTCGAAGGTGCGGCAGGTCAAGATTCATAGGCTCACGCTAGGGGCATGAGCCACCATTCTCAAAGCCCAATATGGGCCCAATATGGGCCCCAATATGGCCCAAAATCGACCATAAATCGTGCCAGATGCATATCGAATGTAACGGAGATCGTTATGCGCGTTGAGCGTGCCATTTGTTGACACCGCATAGGGCTCAGACGAGGATTCCCTCCGTGTAGTACCGCTACACCACATTACCCTCGCAGAGAAACGGACTACGAATGCGTTTAAACAAACTACGCATGGCCGCTGTGGTTACCGCTGTTGCAGTTGTTGCAACAGTGATGCCAGCAAGCCAAGCAGCAACAAATAAGCAACTAGAAATCTTCACATGGTGGGCATCAGGCGGAGAAGCTGCAGGTCTTAAGGGCATGACAGATGTTTTCGTAAAAGCCAACCCAAATACACCATTCGTCAACGCAACAGTTGCTGGTGCAGCTGGCGTTAACGCAAAGGGTGTTCTTGTTTCACGTATGGCCGCAGGTAACCCACCTGATACTTTCCAGGCACATGCTGGTCAAGAACTTTCTGGCTACGTCAAGGCTGGCCAAGTAGAAGACCTTACATTCCTTTACAAGTCAGAGGGCTGGAACAAGATTTTCCCAGCTGGTCTTGTTAAGCAACTTACAACTGGCGGAAAGATTTATTCTGTTCCAGTAAACATCCACCGTGCAAACGTTCTCTGGTGGAATCCAGCTGCAGCCAAGAAGGCTGGAATTACAGCTGCTCCAAAGACTCTTGATGAAATGCTTGTCGATATGGCAAAGTTCAAGGCTGTCGGTATCGACGGTATTGCACTAGCTGGTAACGGCGACTGGGCAATTGCTCACCTATTCGATGTTGTTCTTCTTGGATCCATGGGATCTGCTAAGTACAACGGTCTATGGACCGGAAAGACATCATGGCGCGGACCAGATGTTAAGAAGGCCGTTGACTACATGGCAAAGATTCTTGCTTACGGTAACTCAAGCAAGTCACTTGACTGGCCAGATGCTGGCAAGCTTGTAACTGGCGGAAAAGCTGGATTCTTTATCATGGGTGACTGGGCTTCATCTCAGTGGCAATCAGACGGTCTCAAGCTAGAGACTGACTACACATGGGCACCAGCTCCAAATAACGTTGATGCTGGCCCTGTTTACATGTGGCTATCTGACTCGTTCACACTTCCAAAGGGTGCAGTTAACCGCGATGCAGGTATTGCCTGGTTGAAGGTCTGTGGATCTTTGGCTGGACAAGACTCATTCAACCCATTGAAGGGTTCAATTGCAGTTCGCACTGACTCTGATGCAAAGAAGTACGACTCATACCTCCAGGCCGCAATGAAGGAATGGAAGACTGACGTACTTGTTGGATCAACAGTTCACGGCGTTAACTACAACAACGCTGGAATGGCTGCATATGACTCTGCTGTCGGTAAGTTCTACACCGGCGGAGCTAAGGACAAGACAGGTCTCATCGCGAGCCTCGTTGCTGCCCTAGCTGCAAGCAAGGCATAAGTAACCCTGATCAACTTGTAATAAATTGCACTAAGAGTTCTGGCGGAGTCGAAAGACTCCGCCAGAACTTGCACTTTGAAGATTCAGATAATACGAATACAGTTCGTGACTAATCCGAACTTAATTTTAGAAATTTTGAAGGGTGTGCACCGTAGTGGCGTTGATGAAGCGAAAGCATGTACATAACCCTTGGGGGGGATTCTTTTTTGTACTGCCCTCGATTTTGGCGATAGCAGTTTTCGTTTACGGAATGATTGGTTGGACTCTTAAACTTTCCTTTAGCCATCGCACAAATGCGTGGTCTAAAGACAATAGCTTTGCTGGCCTTTCGAATTACACGGGTTTGCTTGAAGACCCAGAGTTCACGCACGCCTTTGGCAACCTCATGAAATTTACCGTTGTATTCATGATCGGAACTCTGATTTCGGGATTGATCATGTCCCTCTTGCTGGAAAAGGGAATCAAGGGCGAAGGCTTGTTCCGGTCTATTTATCTCTATCCCATGGCGATCTCGTTTATTGCAATGGGTACCTCATGGCGATGGTTGATGGATTCGGCACATGACGACAAGGCAACTGGCCTGAATATGGTTTTGCGAGCAGCTCACTTGGGCATCTTGCAAAACGACTGGTATTCATCAGAGAAGGGATCGATGTATGCGATGGCACTGCCAGCAATTTGGCAGATGTCTGGCTATGTTATGGCGCTCTTTCTCGCAGGTTTTCGTGGCATTCCTGACGACTTACGCGAGGCTGCACGAGTGGATGGCGCGAGTGAGACAAAGATTTACCGCCATATTCTTTTCCCACAGCTCAAGCCAACTTTTTTGACCGTGCTTATTATTCTGGGGCATATCTCAATGAAAGTCTTTGATCTTATTTACGGTATTGCTTCTAAGAGTTATGTTACAAAGGTACTTGCGATCTATTTGTGGCAGGTTATTTTCGATTTCCAGAATTTCGCCAAAGGCTCAGCTATCGCGATGGTCATCTTGGTGATTATTGCGGTCGTCGTTATTCCTTATCTTCGATATGTTAATAAGTCAGAGGAGATGAAGTAATGACAACCGATCTCGTCGACCGCATCACCCAGCATAAGAATGTTTCCAATAGCCGCAAACTCACCGGCAAAGGTCAGTTTGCTCTGGTCTTTCGCTATATCTCGCTTTCAATTCTCTTTGTTATTGCGATCTTGCCTATCTACATCATGGTGGTTAACTCCGTAAAGGGAATCACTGGGGTGAGCCAGAGTGCGGCATTTACGATACCCACTCATCTGAACTTTGCGGCGTGGGGTCCTACCTGGGCAATTCTCAAGGTGCCTATGGGGCGTACTTTATTTTTCGTCGTCCAATCCTCGATTATCTCGGCGATTATCGGTTCGATCAACGGTTACGTTTTTGCTAAATGGCGCTTCAAAGGCTCATCTGCGATCTTCACTGCATTCCTATTCGGAATGTTTATTCCATATCAGGCGATCATGATTCCTTTGACTCAATTCAATCACTGGGCTGGAATCGGCGGCACGATTTACGTACTGGTAGTTGCTCACGTTATTTATGGTATTCCGATCTGTACCTTAATCTTCCGAAACTATTACGCTGCGATCCCTAATGAATTAATCGAGGCTGGTCGAGTCGATGGTGCTGGCATGGTTCGCATTTTCCGTACTATTTTCTTACCACTTTCAATTCCAGGCTTTGTCGTAGTGTTGATTTGGCAATTCACCTCCGCATGGAACGATTTCCTTTTTGCAATCTTCCTCACGGGTGGAGCGCCAAAGTTGGCTGTAGCCACAACTGCGCTGAACTTCATTACCGGATCAGGTAATCAGGTCTATTACGGAAACAATATGACGGCATCTCTGATCGTTTCGATCCCAACACTTTTGGTCTATATGTTCTTAGGCCGCTATTTCTTGCGGGGATTGCTAGGCGGCGCACTCAAAGGTTAGGCTCACACTCATGAAAGCTTTAGTCTTTGACGAGCGGCGCAATGTTTTAGGTGAAGGTCCAACTGCTTCGGGCCCTACAAACGAAACCATTAAGTGGGTTGATCTCTACGGCAAAAAGGTGCGTGGACGTCACCTAACAAGTGGGGCAGTATCTGAATATGAAACTACCGAAGATGTTGGTTTTGCAATTCCTCGAACATCCGGCGGAGAAATAATTGGGACAGCAAATGGCCCCCAACTTCGTGATCCGGATGGCACCCTACATTCACTTCCAACGCGGATTGATGTAGATGGTTACACCTCTAAACAAATTGTCCGTTGGAATGATGCAAAAGTTTCCCCGCAGGGCGATCTTTTTCTGGGCTCCATGGCCTATGACTTTAAGACTAATGCTGGCGCGTTTTATCAGATGCGGGCAGATGGAAAGCACATGCGCCGACTCTTTGGAGACGTCACTATCAGCAATGGATTGGATTGGACTGTCGATGGGAAAACTATGTTTTATATCGACACACCATTGCGTCGTGTAGACATTTTCGATGTAGAAGAGCGTGAGATCAGAAACCGTCGCACGTTAGTGGAGTTTCCAGAAAGCATGGGAATGCCAGATGGAATGTCGGCAGATGCTGACGGCAATTTATGGGTGGCATTTTGGATGGGCCATGCTGTGCGTTGCTTTGATGGAAAAACTGGCGCCTTGCTCGAGCAAATATCCTGTCCCGCGCCACGAATTACTTCCTGTGTATTTGGTGGAGAAAACCTTGATCAACTTATTATTACCAGCGCAAGTGAAGATACGGACTTGAAAGAATATCCAGAGGCAGGTTTTGTTTATATAGCAACCCCAGGCGTGCGCGGCCAAAAGACTAACCTTTTTGGTGCTTAATGCCTGATCTCTACACCTTTGGCGAGGCGATGGCACTTTTCCTTGCCGGCGATACCGACAATGTTGTCGACGCTAAATCCTTTAGTCGAAGTACAGCCGGGGCTGAAGGGAATGTTGCCGTAGCGGTTTCACGATTGGGGCTGAAGGCTCACTTCTATACACATTTTGGGCAAGATGAATTGGGTACAGCGTTACTCAATGATTTTCTTGCAGAGGGAGTCGATGTCTCAGCGGTCAAGCGAGTTCCAGAATTTACTGGAACGATGATTCGTAATCCTGGGTCAACACGCCCCGTAGAGGCGACCTACCTTCGAAAAGGGGCAGCAGCATCAACAATTTCACCATCTGACATTGACCTTGAAGTATTAAAGAATTCGAAGTGGTTGCACACCACTGGCATTACCTGCGCAATTTCTACGACAGCATCTGCAGCTGTGAAGTTTGCACTGGATAAATCCCGTGAACTTGGGGTACCCCGAAGTTTTGATCTCAATATCCGCCGCAAGTTATGGACAGAGCGACAAGCCCGACTTGTTTTGGAGCCTCTTGCGCAAGATATTGATTTACTCATTGGAGGCGAAGATGAATATGCTGCAGTTTTCGGTGAGAGTGATCCAGGAAAGGCAATTGCCCTGGCTCACTCACGCGGGTGCATAAATGTCATAATGACAAAAGGAGACCAACCAATTCGTTACTCGATTAACGGTCAGCACGGAGAGATTTCTCCACCGAAAGTAAATGCCGTTGATCCTGTGGGATCAGGAGATGCTTTCACCGGTGGTGTGATCGCGGGACTACTTGGTGGCCTTGGAACATTGGATGCAATCAAGCAAGGCGCAATTTCTGGGGCACGAGTTGCTAGCCAATTTGGTGACTGGGCCGGATTACCCACTGGTCGAAATGGTCTAACCGATCCTGCAATAATTGCCGAACTAACAAAGGGAGCGTAATGAACGTCATTGATAGATTAATCAGCAGTGGCGCCGTCGCGATTGTTCGAGGCCCGGATCAAAAAACAGGGCAACAAATTGCAGATGCAATAGTGAGTGCAGGGCTTTCTTGTATTGAAGTAACAATGACAAACCCAGGTGCATTCGAAATCATCACCTCGTTAGCAAAGCGCGATGGCGTATGCGTAGGAGTTGGCACAATATTGGATCCGGCTGATGTTCTTCGCGCCAAGAATGCAGGGGCTTCATTTATTGTCTCGCCTAATACCGACCCCGAAGTAATTTCAGCGACAAAATCTGCCGGCTTACTTTCAATCCCGGGAATTGCATCTGCCACTGATGTCGCTGTTGCACTCAAGGCTGGCGCTGATGTTCTTAAACTATTCCCCGCCTCCACGTATGGCCCTGGCCACCTGAAAGCCTTGCGAGATCCTTTTCCGGGAAATATCTGGTGCCCTACTGGTGGCATGACGACGACATCAGTGGCCGAATGGTTTGCCGCTGGCGCATCACTAGTGGGACTTGGTGGGCCACTAACTAAAGGTGGCATCGGTGAAATTGGAAACAATGTTCAAGGTTTTCTCAACGCCATTAGCGCTGCAAAGCAGATAAGGTAATAAATATGAAACTCGCACATCAGCATGTATTCGTCACGGGCGGTTCAAAAGGGATAGGTGAAGCGATTGTCCGTGACTGCTTGGCTCAAGGCGCGAAGGTTTCATTTGTGGATATTGATGTACTAAACGGTGAGGCACTTGTTGCAGAACTGCGCAAGGCAGGCCATAGCGTCGCATTTGCTAAGGCAGATGTTGCAAATTTCCCCGAGCTAGAAGCCGCGTACAAATCTCTCGTCGCTCAATTTGGTGATGTCACTGGAGTCGTTAACAACGCTGGAGTTAATTCTTACGCCGACCCAGTTGAGATGACAGATGAACAGTGGGATGCCTTCTTTGCTATTGATCTGAAAGCTATTTGGTTGACCGCCAAGTTGGCACTTCCTGGAATGCGCAAAGCGCACAAAGGAGCAATTGTAAATATCGGCTCCATTCATGGTCGCCTTACATTTCCAAATTTCTTTCCATACGGCGCTGCAAAATCAGCGGTCATGGGTTTAACCCGTAACTTGGGAGTCGATGAAGGCCATCATGAGATTCGCACAAACACTGTTGCACCTGGCTATGTGCTAACCCCCCTGACTCAAGGTTGGCTGGATGCAGAACCTGGGCGACTAGAGAGATCACTTGCAATTCAGCCGATGGGCCGCATGGGTCGTCCTGATGAAATAGCAAAAGTTGTAACCTTTTTACTTTCCGATGACTCCTCCTTCGTTAACGGCTCTGACTGGGCTGTTGATGGCGGACTTAGTGCAAGGTCAGCGTGATTTCATGAGACTTAAAGGCGAACATTTACTTGTTACTGGTGGAGCTCAAGGAATCGGCGAAGCAATAGTGATAGAAGCCGCTCATGAAGGTGCCAAGGTTTCATTTGTAGATATCGACGATGTAAATAGCCAGGCACTCGTGGCCCAATTAACTACAAAAGGTTTTCAAGTTCAGTATCAGCATGGAGATGTCTCCAAGTTTGAAACGTTCAAGGCCTCTTTCGACAAGTTGACTGCGGCTTTCGGTCCCGTGACGGTTGCAGTATCTAACGCTGGTAGAAATTCATATGCAGATCCCGTGGAATATGCCGATGAAGAGTGGGAATCCTTCTTTGCCCTAGATCTCAAATCAAGTTGGTATGTAGCAAAACTTTGCTTGCCCGAAATGCGCAAAGCCAAGAAAGGATCAATTGTTAATATTTCCTCGATCCATGGCCGCATGACTTCTCCAAACTTTTTCCCATACTCGGCAGCCAAAGGTGGAATCGTAGGGTTGAGTCGCAACTTGGCGCTGGATGAGGCAAAGCATGGCATTCGCGTGAATTCTGTTTCGCCCGGCTATACCCTCACTCCGCTACTGAAGTCCTACTTTGAACTTTTCCCTGCTGCTAAGGCAAATGCCATTGAAGTTCAACCGATGAAGCGAGTGGGACAACCACATGAAATTGCGAAAGTTGTCTTATTTATCCTTTCCGAGGATGCATCATTCATCAATGGGGCTGATTTGATGGTCGATGGTGGGCTGCACGCTCGTTACGCCTCTTGATGTGCCCCAAGCCTTCGCAAGAGCAATAATGCAATCGCCAGGGCTGGCAGCAGGGCTAAATATCCTGCAATGAATCCGGCATTATCAAATATCAATGCTAAGAAGAATGGCGTAACACCGTAGGAAAGTGCAGAACCCATCATGTAGTGAGAGATTCTCTCGGCAGAATCTCGATACCCATCCGAGATTTGAACTATTGCAAGACTGAAAAGTGGCCCAGTGCCACATGCAGCAATAATCAAGCCGATCATTGTCAAAGAGGGGCTATTTGTGGCACAGATAATTGGGACTCCTACGAATGGAAACCCAACGGAGATGATTGAAAGTGCTCTCGGGGATGCATTAAAGACACCGAGAATGATTCGAGTGAGAGCGCATGAAAGTCCCATGAGTCCAGCACCTAGGGCGCCTAGGGCGACTCCGGCTCCACGGCTAATCAATAGATCAATCGCCCAGAATCCAACTCCCATTTCAACAAAAAAGAGCAAGCCCGCAATTACATAAACTTGAGCCTTTTCAATTCCTGCAAAGCTTCTCGTGCCAGCATGCATCTTTGAACTAGGGGCATCTAAAAACTCTACATTCCTAATCACCAATAGTGTCAGCGGACCCAATATGAATATTCCTAAAAAAATTGGCAATCGCCAGTTATGCCCGGAATGAAGTGCCGCACTCATCAGGAGGATTGAACTAGACCCTACGGCCGCTCCGATGCCAGTCTGCAAGAGAACCCTGCGCATTGATGGTTTATCGTCATGGGAAATCTGCGACATTATTATGGCGCTAATAGTTGATTGTGACATTGCCGCTAAACCACATCCAGGTACCGTTATCCAAATGGTGGGGCCCAGTACGAGTCCAAAAATCCCGATAAACAAGGTGATAGTTGTAGTCTTCACTAGCGCTTCACGGGAAAGATATTTCAAAGATGTAACTGCGATTCTCGCTCCTAGAAGAGCGCCTAAGCCACTTGCGATTCCATGAACACTTGCCAAAGTACGACTGATTCCAAAATCTAATCTCACGAGGGGAACGGCGGCACCTGCTGCCCACATGAGGTACATAGCCGTAGAGTGCAGGAAAATAATCGCTTTGAAGGTGATCGGCTTTCTTGCCATGGGATGAACCTTAGTCCGAGCTGGACGAATCGATGTGGTCTCTAACCATGTTTCAATTCAGTTTATCAATTAATGGAATAGGTTCAATGAGTGACGGGATTTACCAAGCGAGGATCCTGGCGCCATTGAAAGTATTACCCATAAAGCTAGCTTCGACTCAGCGCTAGTTATGCTTTTGTGGGGCTCCCATTTTGCGCCACATCAAGAAGGCGGTAGTTAAAACTGGGAGCAATAATAAATACCCAGCAATGAATCCTGCATTATCAAAAACGATTGCTAGCACAAAGGGAGTGAGACCGTAAGACAATGCAGTTCCCATCATGTATCGAGAAATTCTGATCTGAGCATCCTGAAATCCTTCAGAAATTTGGAAAATCCCTCCGGAGAAAAGTGCCGCGCTACCGGCGCCTGCAATGACCAGACCAACCATAGTTACTGTTGAAGAATTGGTAATGCAAATAATTCCCACGCCAAGGAACATTAATGTGACTGCCATACGCATGATTTGCCCAACAGCCAAGTGAGTGAAAGCCAACGCAAGACGAAAACCACATATGGCAATACTCAGCAAGGCCGAACCGAATGCTCCTAGTGCGACTCCAGCCCCGCGACTGATGAGTAGATCAATGGACCAAAATCCGACGCCCATTTCAACAAAAGACATAAGTACTCCCAATGTAAAGATGCGATAGTGAGTACTTCTCGTAGTGCCTAGTTCTAATTTCTGGGTTTGCATCTTCGGGGCTTCTAAAAATTTCACCCGCCAGATCATGAAAAGTGCCATCGGTGAGAGCGTTAAAATTCCAATAAGAATTGGGAGGCGCCACCCGAGATTTGCGTGCAGGGAAGCGCTAATGAAAAAGATCGCACTTGCCCCAACTCCCGCCTGAATTCCGGTTTGAATGAATATTCTGCGCAGCGAAGGTTTATCATCATGTGAAATTTCAGAAAGGCTAATTGCGTTGATGATTGTTTGAGAAAATGCTGCAATCCCGCAACTAGGTACGGTAATCCAAATGCTGGGGCCATTAATGAGGCCAAGGATTCCGATCACCATTGTGAAAACCATGACTCGTACCAGAATCTCTCTGGTTAATTTCTGTGAGAGTCTGATCGCATAATGAGCGCCCATGACGGCGCCGATTCCGGTCGAGATGCTATGCATACTTGCAAGTGTGCGGCTGATACCAAAATCGATACGTATAAGTGGGATTGCTGCACCGGCGGCCCACAATAAGTAAGAACCGGAGGCTGCTTGAACCATGAGGCCTTGAAAAGTAGTAGGCCTGCGCATCATGAGAGCTACCTTAGTGCGATTGAGGCACTGAGTTAGGCATTAGAACAACTCAGCTTTGATTTTGTTTCAGATAGCGGAAGTCATTACTAGATTGGCAACCTATATGCCCGAATCGCGGTTGTACTCCAAAACGCATCTGCTTCGCTGGCAGAAAGAGATCGAGTAACCGATTCTGCCAAAGTGACCACATCCTTGTAAGTACCTGCAAGTGTTGCGACTGGCCAATCAGAGCCGAACATCAATCGCTGTGGTCCAAATATTTCCAACAAGAGATCGGTGTACGGTTCAAAATCGGCAGATTTCCAAGAGTTCCAATTTCCTTCTGTGATCATCCCAGAAATTTTGCAGACAACATTTGGAAGTGAAGCTAATTCACGCATCATTGTTGCCCACGGTTCCATCTCGCCCTTTGTTACGTAAGGCTTCGAGATGTGGTCCATGACAAATTGAGTATCGGGGGCAGCTTTTACTAGTGCGATGCCGGCAGCTAGTTGGGGAGTCTTGGTTAATAAGTCATAGACAAGTCCATAGGTACCAAGTTCTTTCACATTGTTGATGACATTTGGCTTGGAAAGATAATTTGCGTCTGGCTCGTCGTGTGCAATATCTCTGATCCCAACGAGAAAATCTGCCCCGGGCAATTCCAAGTATTGATCTAAGTGATCAAGGGCATCAGGTGCGTCAATCTTCAACCATCCGACTACGCCAGCGACCATGGGATCCAATTCGGCAATTTCAAGGAGTTCTGGGGTCTCGTCATAGTTGGTCACTGTTTGAACCAAGACTGTTCTATCGATTCCTGTTCCAGCAACAGCCGCGCGAAGGTCTGTCATAGAAAAATTTCGCCGCAAGGGAGCCATGAGATCGCCTTTGATCCATTCTTGATCTCGAACTTCAAGATTCCAGATGTGGTGATGCGCATCGATTCTCATGGTCGATTTCTCTCCTATTTCGCTCGATTGTGTTTGATCTATCCGGCAGGAACTTTTTATCTAATCTAAGTGAAATGCCTCAGGGATTACATGCCACCATTCATCTCCGATGACTTCAGCAACCTGCTCCTGCATTGGTGCTGTTACTTTCCACCATTCTTGAGTGACTAGGTCTGCTGCGATAGAAGCCATGTCAGCTTCGTAGTTATTTCCCGTGTACTCCATGTATGAAAAAAGTAAATTGCCGTGGCGAAATATTGAATAATTTTGAACATTGGCTTTTTTGATTGCTGCTAACACATCTGGCCAAACATCTGCATGAATTCTTTCGTATTCAACAATATCTGCAGGTTTCACGCCAATAACTGAGGCAATTCTCTTTATGGGCATGGACTGTTTAAACCTTAAGGGGCTGGACTAGGCCGGCTGCTTCGAGTTCACTCCAAATACTTGGAGGCAAAGTGGAGTCATAGTCCGCAATGTTTGCTAGGAGTTCTGCTTTGCTTCGAGACCCGGTCAAGACTGTCGTCACTGCAGGGTGGCGAAGTGGGAATTGAAGCGCCGCAGCAGTCAGTGAAACATTTCGTTCGGCCAGAAATGCTCCAATTTTTCGCGCGCGAGCAATGATTTCATCTGATGCTGGAAGGTAGTTATACATTGCGCCAGGATTTGGGTTGGCTAAAACGCCAGAGTTATAAACGCCACCAATGATGATTGACACATTCCTAGCAATGGCAAGGGGGAATAGTTCATTTTGTGCATCTTGATCTAGTAATGAAAATCTTCCAGCAATAAGTGCAATATCAAGGTCTGTATCTTTCATGATCGCAATGGAGGGAGCACACCAGTTCATTCCCATTCCCACAGCGTTGATGACACCCTGCGAGCGAAGCTCTGCAAGGGCTGGGAAGACTTTATTTATTGCTTCGGGAATATGGTCATCAGCATCGTGCATGAGAGCAATATCTATGTGGTCGACTCCGAGGCGCTTTAAGCTTTCTTCGATGGATCGCTTAATTCCGTCGGCTGAATAGTCATAAATCGGCTCGAGAGATTTATCGGCATCGGCAAACCAACCGATATCTGGATCTTTTGCTGCATTTAAAACGCGTCCAACCTTGGTAGACAGAACGAACGGTTTACCGGCAGCGCGCAGTCCTCTTCCTAAACGAATTTCAGCTCGGCCGTGGCCATAGAGGGGAGCGGTGTCAAAGAAATTGATACCTTGCTCAAACGCAGTGGCAATAAGTTCATCGCTGTCGCTCTCCTTGACGGAATTAAATAGTCCGCCGAGGGGCGCTGTGCCTAGCCCGAGCCGCGTCATTTCTAATCCCGTGCGCTTGATTTTTACTTTCTCACTATGACGTGCCACTCGGTGCTCCTAATCAATGGTGAAACAGTTGGCCAATACAGGGGGCTAGATTACATACGTTTTATCGTATAGGATTTTTCGTAAATAGCGAAGCCATCGATTATGAGACAGTTGTAGAAGGAAAACAGATGCCGAAGATCACGGGATTTCATACCGTAGATGTGCGTTTTCCGACCTCACGAGGCCTAGATGGCTCAGATGCGATGAATCAAGATCCAGATTATTCGGCTGCATACCTAGTTCTGGAAACAGATGACAACGCACTGGCAGGTCATAGCCTCGTCTTCACCATTGGGCGCGGCAACGATTTGGAATGTGCAGCTATAGATTTACTCGCTGGGTATGCCGTGGGCCGCGATGTTGATGATCTTGCACGCACCATGGGAGATTTTGCCCGAAGTTTAGTTAGGGATTCTCAGATGCGGTGGCTGGGTCCAGAAAAGGGCGTCACCCATATGGCCGCCGGTGCTGTCATTAATGCCGTCTGGGATTTAATTTCGAAGCGCGCAGGGAAACCACTCTGGAAAGTTTTATCAGAGATGTCACCTAAAGAAATTGTTGACCTTGTTGACTTCAGATACCTCAGTGATGCGATCACACCCGTAGAAGCTCTAGAAATTCTCAAAAAAGCTGAAGGCAATCGTGCCAAGAATGAAGCGGCGCTACTAAAAGATGGTTTGCCCGCCTATACAACAACTCCTGGATGGTTAGGTTATACCGACGAAAAGATGGTTCGCCTTGCAAAAGAAGCCGTCGCTGACGGATTTACCCTCATTAAATTAAAGTGTGGCGTATCGCTTGAAGACGATAAGCGTCGCCTGCGTTTGGCGCGCGAAGCGATTGGCCCTGATGTTCGTTTAGCTATTGATGCAAACCAAGTATGGGATGTTCCTGCTGCGATTGATTGGATTAATTCGCTGGGGGATGTGAACTTGCATTGGGTAGAGGAGCCAACAAACCCAGATGATGTTGTCGGTCATGCAGCAATCGCAAAGGCAATTGCCCCTGTTCGAGTTGCGACGGGGGAGCATGTAGCTAATCGAGTTGTTTTCAAGCAAATGCTGCAATCGAAAGCCCTTTCTTTCATGCAGATAGATGCCTCACGGGTAGCTGGAGTCAATGAAAATATCGCAATGATCTTGATGGCAGCTAAATTTGGGATCCCGGTTTGCCCACATGCAGGCGGAGTCGGGCTCTGTGAAATGGTTCAGCACCTTGCCATGTTTGATTTCGTAGCAGTCGGCGGGGAAAATCCAGATCGGGTGGTGGAGTTTGTGGACCACCTTCATGAACATTTTGTGGTGCCCACTCAAATTAAGCGCGCTCGTTACATGGCACCAACGCAACCAGGAGCCGGTGCAGAGATGTTCGCCGAAAGTATTGCTGAATATACATTTCCTACAGGGCCAGCATGGGTAAATAATTAAATGGCAAAGGTGCTCTCGAAAAATCATCCATTACTCACTGATGATATTTATGAGTCGATCAAGAGTTTGTTAATGGATCACGTTATTTTGCCAGGAGAGCGTGTCTCTATCGATGCTTTAGCGCGCGATTTGAAAGTTTCTCAGACTCCCATTCGAGAGGCGTTAGCGCGCCTTGAGGCTGATGAGCTAGTTGTCCGTAAACCATTAACAGGGTACTCGGCAACTCAAGTGTTAACCTTCAAGGAACTCCTCGATCTCTATGAATTTCGCTTCTTAAATGAACAAAAGGCAATTGAGCTTGCGACAAAGAAACTCACAATTGATGGCGAAAAGAAACTCAAGGCTGAGTTAGCCACGGTAAAAAAGATTCCACCAGGCAGCAAGTACAAGGCCTACCGGTTTGTTAGCGAGCATGATGCTCGGTTCCATCAATTAATTTTTCAGCTCTCAGGCAATAGTTTTATGGAGTCGGCCTTCTTGAAAACTCACTGTCACCTTCATTTATTTCGTTTGAGTCCTACCACTTCTGAAGTTCGAAATTTGGCCTTGAAAGAACACGGAGATATCGTCAAAGCGATGGCGTCCCGGGATATAAAGCTAGCCCGAACCGCCATGTTAACCCATCTGGTCAATTCGAGAGAGCGCATTTTGCCTTTCCTATTGGAAATGCCCTAGGAATATTTCGTTATAAGAAAGTTATACGCGGTACTTGCTGTTTTGGCCGTTTTCGATAACTCTTGCTCAACCGAATCCTATAGGAACTGAAGAGGACCCAGGTCCCCCCTGGCCCTCTTCATCCCTTGGCTGTCGGACAGGATCAACCCCGATCACATCGTGCAAGAACTTATTCGGAAGGAATATGAATGAAGAAGAAGATGTTAGTGGCGGGAGTTCTCGCCGCCTTAATGACAGTGCCTTCAGTTGCATATGCTGCGAGTGCTACAGATTTTTCAAAGATTAAAGTTGCGCTAGTACCTGGCGGAGCTCACCCATACTTCCAGCCATGGATCACTGGTGGCAAGGCTGCCAACACTGAATTCAAAACAGGCGGAACCATTTTCAACGAAACCGGTGAATGGGATCAGACAAAGCAAAACGCTGCGATTGATTCACTTGCTGCTCAAGGTTATAACGCATTTGGAATCTTCGGCGTATCACCTTCAGACATCAACACAACTTTCGCTAACCTCAAGGCCAAGGGCTTTGCAGTTGGTTCATTAGCATCATGCCCAGGTGGCTATGACATCGTTAAAGAACCACAGAAGAACACAGCTGACTTCTGCCTCAGCACTGACACTGGTGCAGCTGCATACCTTGCAGCTAAGGCAGTTATCTCAGCAATGGGCGGCAAGGGAAACCTTGTTCACCTCACAGGTAACGCAGTAGATGCCAACACCATCCGTCGTATGGAAGGCGTTAAGAAGGCAATCGGCGAAACTGCTGGAAAAGTTAAGCTTCTAACAACAATCACAGACATCGACACAGATCTTCAGACAGCTACAAAGGCTGTTACAGATCTTCTTGCCGCTAAGGGAAAGCAGATTAACGGAATCGTTACAACTGCTTATAACCCAGCAGTAGCAGCAACTGATGGAGTGAAGACCACTAAGTTGCCCATCAAGGTCATCGCAATTGATGATGACCCAAAGATTTTGGCTGCTATCAAGTCAGGTCTGATCTCGGGAACTGTTGTTCAGAATCCTTGGGGACAGGGATACGTCGGATCATGGGTTCTTGCAGCCCTAGGTTCAAAGGCTTGCACCATGAAGACAGCTGGTCTCTATGTAGATTCCGGTTCATTCTTGGTAACAAAGTCCACAGTTGCGACCTACGACGCAACACGTCAAGCTACTTCAAAGAAGATCCTCAAGGACTTCCAAACGAAGTACATGACCTGTAAGTAAGCAGTAGTAGATAAAGGGGCGGGTGATCTGTAATGGATCGCCCGCCCTCTATCAAGTAAAGTAAGAAATAGAGAAATTTGGGAAAGTGGTCCATGAGCATCATTACATCAGCCGAAGTCTTTCTGATAGATATTCCGGTTGAAACCGTTCGCACTGACTCAGTTCAGGCATTCCTTAAGCAAGAAACTATTTTTGTTCGAATCACAACAGCCGATGGAAACACTGGAGTTGGATACAGCTACACAATCGGTACAGGTGGAACAGCGGTACTTGCTCTCCTGCGTGACTATCTCGTCCCGAAACTTACAGGGATGGATTCGCAGTATGTTGAGAAAGTTTGGAGCGATATTTATAACTCCACTCGGGCGACGGCCACCGGAGCAATTACTTCATTAGCCGTTGCCGCAATTGATACAGCTATTTGGGATCTCAAATGCAAGCGCGCGAATCAATCACTAGCGATTGCTGCCGGAGGATTTCGCGATCGAGTTCCGCTTTATGACACCGAAGGCGGATGGCTACATCTGACAACGGATGAATTGGTCAAGGGGGCTGCAGAATCACAGAAGCGTGGCTGGCCCGGAGTAAAACTCAAGGTAGGAAAACCCAATCTCCATGAAGATGTCGAGCGCCTGAGTGCCGTGCGACAAACTGTTGGGCCGAAAATGCACATCATGGTTGATGCAAATACATCGCTTACGGTCGCCGAAGCCAAACGACGTGCAAAAGCTTTTGAGCCTCTTGATCTTTTTTGGTTTGAAGAACCTCTACCGGCAGATGATGTTGTCGGCCATGCCACACTCGCTAAATCGACAAGTATCCCCGTTGCTGTAGGTGAGACTATGTATTCGGTGATGCAATTCCAGCAGTATTTACACCAGCAAGCTGCCGGAATTATTCAAGTAGATGTCGCTCGAATCGGCGGGATTACCCCATGGCTGAAAGTAGCCCATTTAGCTGAGTCTTATAACGTCAAAGTCTGCCCTCACTTTTTGATGGAGATTCATGTTTCGTTGGCGGCTGCAGTCCCGAACGGTCTCTATGTCGAACACATTCCACAACTTCGAGGGATCACTCATACTGAACTTAAGATTGAAAATGGCTTCGCACTTGTTCCAACTACTCCAGGAATTGGCATAGACTGGAATTTCGACGCTATAGACAAGTTGAGGGTTTCGTGAACGTAGCGCACAAAATAAAATCACTGGTTTCTGACCAGAGATTTGTGCTCTCACTTTTGACAGTTGCGCTATTTATATTCTTTGGATTGAAAAACTCAGCTTTTTTCAATGCAGACTTTGTTATCTATCCACTGATTCGAGATGCGGCGACTCTTTCGGTCATCGGCTTGGCGCAGTTGTGCGCACTCTCAATCGGCCACCTCAACCTCGCGGTAGGACGCATGGCTGCAGTTTCAGCACTTGCGGCAGGGGCCGCATATCAATATTTGCATGTGAGTCTACTTTTAGGTTTGTTCATGGGTTTATTCGTAGGAGCATCTTTGGGTGCGCTTACGGGTTGGATTATTGTAAAATCCCAAGTCAATGCATTTATTGTCACCCTTGCTATGGATTTTGCACTTTTAGGTTTTGTTACATACATCTATGTCACCTTTACCGGTGCAACAACCGCGTTTACAACTAAGCCTGCTGGTATGGAGTTCTGGCGAAACACCAGTTGGCATCAATACTGCGTCGCTGGGGTCTGCGGACCAAAGATTTTCCCGATGATGTTAGTGCCAGCAATCATCGCAATAGCTGTTATCGGCTTTATATTCTCAAAGACTCGATTAGGTCGCGAACTTTTATCAACTGGATCAAACTTGCGGGCAGCAAAACTTTCCGGCATTCCAGTTGATCGTCGCGTCATTACGGCTCACCTGATGTCTGGGTTATTGGCGGGCTTGGCTGGGATCATGTTGGCCTTCACTAACGGCTCATTTACTGCTGCAATCGGGAGCCAGTTTATGCTGCCATCATTTTTAGGACCCGTTTTAGGCGGAACGCTTCTGGCGGGCGGTTCTGTAGCAGTACTGGGTACTTTCATTGGGACGCTGCTAACACTCATTATTCGCCAAGGACTTTCAGTTCAAGGCATTGGGCTTGAAACGCTCAATATCGCACTTGGACTCGTCTTATTAACTGCACTTTCATTGGGGCAGATTCAGAAAATGTTTACTGCCATCAGGATGCGAGGCCGAACGTGACCTTTAAGAGTTTCTTCCGTAATCGAATGACAGAGCTTTCACTCACGATAATCTTTATTGTTGGCTTCCTTGCATTGGTATCAACTTCCCAAGGTGTACTTTTGAGTAGGGCATCGCTTCAAGGCTTCTTGACATATTTAGCGGTACCTATTGTTATCGGAATGGCACAGATGGTTGTGCTCTGTATCGGCCAGATGAACTTAGCGGTAGGGGCCATGGGTGGAGTCTCCACTGCAATCATGGCCACGCAGATGGCTGATCATAAGGTTTCTATTCCAGTTGCCCTATTGGTTGGTTTCCTTGGCGCCACGGCTATGGGTGCAATTAATGGAGCTCTCGTTGTGTTGACCCAGCTCAATGGCTTCATCATCACGTTGGGCACTATGACAATTCTTCTTGGTGTTCAATATCGACTTGTCCGCACCTTTACGATCGACAAATATCCAACTTCTTTGCCCGATTTCGGTAAGAAGAACATTGTTGGTTTCCCTCTCATACTTGTCATTGCAATTGCAACATCGGTGGTGCTTTCGATGTACTTCAGCAGGACTGGCAGTGGGCGGCGAGTCCTTGCGACAGGTGGCAACGCACTTGCAGCGCGCCTTTCTGGCGTTTCAAATTCTCGCTCAGTCTTTATCGCTCACACTCTTTCTGGCGCCCTTGTAGGCGTTGCAGCGATCATCACAATCGCATCGTTGCCTGGTATCAACCGTTCTATCGGTGGGGACTGGATGCTCTCTAGTTTCTCTGCACCAATAATCGGTGGCGTACTAATGGCAGGTGGAACCGTTGCTGTGTATGGCACGGTCATTGCAGCTGGCGTTATTCGATTAGTTGATATTGCGCGGGCGCAATATTCATTAGATCCCAGCATTGTGAGCCTGACTGTTGGTGTAGTCGTGCTTTCCACTGTTGCGCTGAGTGAATGGCGTCGCCGTCGCACAGTGCGCCAGAACGAAGGCAGGAAGGTGCTACCAGCATGAGCGCCGAACTCCTTGTCGAATCAGTTTCAAAAGCTTTTCCCGGTGTTCAAGCGCTAGATAAAGTAAATCTGGCCTTGCACGGCGGGACTGTCCATGCGTTACTGGGTGAAAATGGCGCAGGAAAATCTACTTTGATCAAAATAATTACCGGGGTTTACCGCGCAGATGCAGGAAATCTCAAAACTAATGGTGAAGAACGATTCTTTGATTCACCGATTGAAGCTACTCACGCGGGTATCGCCGTTGTCCACCAAGAAAGAAACTTGATCGCTGAGTTTTCGGTCGAGGAGAACATCACGCTTCACAATCCTCCTTTACGGTTAGGCATCATTGATCGCACTGAGCGCACTCGCCTAGCGAATGAGGCACTTACTACTTTAGGTTTTGAAATCGACCTCAACGAACGGATCAAAAATCTTTCAGTAGCCCAGATGCAATTGGTGGAAATCGCCAAAGCACTTGTTACCAAAGCCCAAATAATTCTTTTGGATGAACCAACTGCTTCGATCACGGCTGGGGAGACAGTCAAGTTATTTGAAGTAATCAGTCGCCTCAAGAGCCAAGGCACGGCAATTTTATTTGTGAGCCACAAGCTCGAGGAAGTGTATGAAATCTGTGACACAGTGACCGTGCTCCGTGATGGTGTGAGTGTTCTTGAATCAAAGCCGCTTGCCAATTACAAGCAGAGCGAGATTGTTGATCTGATGGTGGGCCGTCACTTAGCTGACCGAAAAGTAGTGATTCGTAAAGTTGATAGACAAGTAAATGCAGTTCTAGAACTGAAAAACCTTAAAACATCCCTTGGCCACGAATCTGTTTCACTCTCACTTTACCCAGGTGAGGTACTTGGTATGTATGGATTAGTTGGTGCTGGTCGCAGTGAATTGGCACGAAGCATTCTAGGTTTGCACGAAATCACTGGCGGAGAAATTCTTTTAGGTGGAAAGAGCGTCAAGATCAAGAGTTTCCGAGATGCCCTGCATGTTCATCGGATTGGGTATGTCACTGAGAACCGTAAGGAAGAAGGACTCTTTCTGGATTTCTCGGTGCGCAAAAATGTTTCCGTAACCATTTTGTCTAAAATTTTGCAGAAGCTGGGAATCATCCATGTCGGCAAGGAAGATGTTGTTGCATCTAAATATGTCGATCGCCTTGGTATAAAAGTTGTAGATAATGACCAGCTTGCTGGAACCCTTTCTGGTGGGAACCAGCAAAAGGTGAGTGTTTCTAAATGGCTTGCTGCTGAAACCAAGATTTTGATCATTGATGAGCCCACGGTTGGCGTGGATGTGCGTACTAAAGCATCGTTCCACGAACTTATTACCGAACTTGCCGATGAAGGGTTATCGATTATTTTGATTTCCAGTGATTTAGCCGAAATTATCGCAATCTCTGATCGCATTCTTGTTATGCGCGATTACGAGTTAGTTGGGGAAGTTGAAAATACAAAAGATTATCCATCAATTTCTCGATCGATTATGTCTTCCATTCATTCTGGTTCATAACGGGCATCTGGTTCGCCGCATTCGAGCCTTCTAGCGCCACATCTTTTGACCACACTTCCAATAATTTATTTCTCTAAATCCCTTATTTCTTGGTGGTGGGGCGGGTCGGGCTCGAACCGACGACGACGGAATTATGAGTTCCGGGCTCTAACCAACTGAGCTACCGCCCCTGGACCTACTAGGTAAAGATAGTTGAGTTCGCTATGCGGAACAAAAATGACGCATCATAGACAGGCAGGGTATCTCACCTACAGCGTGGAAAGGTGAAATCTCAAGCGGTATTGATTCGTGAAAGCGGTGCAAACCTTAGTTATGCAATATCCCGACCTCTAGACACTGCTCTTATTTAAGGCGTAGCGTTGACGTTGATCACTTGAGTCTTTGAAGGGGTCGGACTGAGTCAACTCACCTGAGGGAGGAAGACAGGCATGAATTCACGCAAGAATTTTATTATAGGAACAGCAGTTCTGGCCCTTTTGCTTACTGCTTGCTCATCATCGAGTAAAGATGTATCAACAGCTAAAAAGATTACTTTCCCAACAGAGGATCTCACACTCAATATTTCATGGTGGGGTGAACAAGAAGCGCCAGGTGCGACGAAATGGTTGGAAGAAACGATGGCTCTGTATCACAAAGAGCATCCAAATGTCACTATGAAGCAAGTGCTTCAAACAACTGAAGGCTTAGTGCCCGCATTTGAAGCAGCAGCAGCAGCTGGAGCGGGTCCCGATATTCAATATTTCTGGGGTGGTATTTATGCCCAGCAACCAGGTTGGGATGGACACATTGCGCCGATCTCAGATTATTTAGATGCAGAAGAACTTTCTCACTATATAAATGCAGGAGTTGAAGAAGGTTATCAAGGCAAGATCTGGACGGCTCCTTGGTATGTAAATCCTTCTTTTCCACTTCTTGTCCGCAAAGATATTTTGGAAAAGAATGGACTTACCACCCCAGCAAACTGGGATGAGCTAATGAAGGTGTGCGATGTGTTATCAAAGAAAAAGATCACAACCATCGCGGGTGGAGTGAAAGATGGCTGGTTTGGGGGATGGATTTATTCGATTCTTGGAGGCCAATCAGTCCAATCGCAGAAAGATGTGATTAATGCCGTTGTTGGCAATACTTCTTTCACTGATCCAGAGCACGCTGGCTGGTGGGTAAAGCTTGCTGAGTCAAAGACTCACAAGTGCTGGAACGATGATATTAATTCTCTTGAGTTATATCAGGCCCAACAGCGCTTTGTCGACGGAAAAGCAGCGATGACAATTACTGCTGGCCCTGATGCTCCCAACTTTGCTAAGAAGGCCGGCGGAGATTCAAATGTAACGATCATGGCAATGCCAGCATGGTCAGATGGTCCTATGGCAGGAAAGATGGGAACAACATCACAAACTCTTGGAATTACCAAATGGTCCAAGTATCCACAGGTGGCTGCAGACTTCATCAAGTTTGGTCATACCGCCGAACGGTTAAATGCTTGGTACAAACTCACAGGCTCAATGCCTGCTGATGACCGATTCGATTTGACCCAGGTTGAAAGCCAGTCAACAAAGGCGCTATTCGAATCCGCAATATCTGGTGCACCATACTTAGAGAACTTCATACCAGCACAACTAGATGCTGAAGCTGTCTTTAAGAACGTGCAACTGATCTTGAAGGGATCAGTAACTCCTGAAGCGGCGGCTGCAGATATGCAGGCACAGATGGAACGTTTGCGAAAGACAGATCGCAAACTCGTTGATAACTTCACTGCTTGGTCTAAGTAATCTTATAAACCAACAATGCTGAAGCAAGCATCAACCGTGGGCGCTCGTAATGGGCGCCCACGGACTATTTCTGCGGGTCAGCAGGCTCTTAAGTGGATTTCACCCGCTGGCATAGTATTAATTTTCGTTTTTGGATATTCGCTTATCTCGCTTTTTACTCAATCATTTCGATATGACGGTAAATGGGTCGCCTTTGAAAACTTCACCCTTGTTTTAACGGACCCACTTTTTCAAACCGCGTTAAAACATAACTTCTATTTACTCTTCACAGTTCCTGTCATGGTTTTCCTTGCCTTTCTATTAGCAGTAACCCTCTTTGAGACAAGACGTGGTATGAGTTTTTATCGTGCTGCGGTATTTCTGCCCTATGTCTTACCCATTCCTGTTGTTGCAGTGGTCTTTGGCCAGATTTATCAATTGCGTGGAGCACTGAATATTTTTCTCACCGCCATTGGGCTTGATGGTTTTGCTCAGGATTGGCTTGGCGAGCCAAAAATCGCCTTAGGAACCATGGCTTCAGTGATCCTCTGGAAAGAGGTAGGTTTTGGGGTCATTTTATTGCTTGCTCATATCATTTCTTTGCCTAGTGAAGTATTTGAAGCATCTAGAATTGATGGCGCGGGATTCTTTAGAGTTCATTGGTCAATTACTCGCCCACAGATAATGAATACAATTGTATTTTTTTCTGTGATTGAAGCCATCACAATGGTCTCGTGGGTTTTCAATTACGTTTACGTGATGTCCAATGGACTTGGAGGTCCCGGGGATTCCACGCTAGTTTCTGAACTATATATTTATAGATCTGCTTTTTCCAATAAAGCGCCAGAGCTTGCTGCCGCTGCTGCGGTCTGCCTATTTCTTTGCACTTTATTGCTGGTGGTTGCATTCTTTAGAATTCAACGCCGCTCTATCTCAGGAACATTTGGTAGGTAGCGATGTCAATTACTCGCAGCGGCATTCATGGTTCACTTCTTGGTGGAGCAAGTCGCTATTTACTGCTAACTTTCATGGCAGCCACTGCCCTAATTCCTGGTTACATTATGTTTGTTGGAGCCTTCAAAACTCAAGCAGATTTCCTCAATTCACCTTATGGAATTCCCGCCAGTTTGAGTTTTGGAGGATTCAGATCAGCGTGGACCGATAAGTTTCCTCAATGGCTGATCAATTCATTTGTTATTACAACCGGGTCTGTTGTCGTCTCAGTTTTCATCGCATCTCTTGCCGCATGGGGTTTTGCTCATTTCCCTTTTAAGGGAAGAGAAACAGTCCTTGGCGTTACAGTCTCGCTCATGGTGGTTCCACCTGTAGTGCTTTTAATTCCACTTTTCCAAGTGGGAGTGCACTTAGGCCTAATTTCAACTCTGCGTTTGGTGATTATTATTTACGTTGGATTGATGCTGCCATTTTCCATTTACATGTTGACTAATTATTTCAAATCAATTCCTAATTCGATTCTTGAATCAGCCAGCGTCGATGGCGCATCTCCGCTTCGGATCTTTAGCTCAATTGTTATCCCGTTATCAGGAGCGCCATTGATTACTTTAGGGGTGGTCAATTTACTCTGGGCGTGGAATGAACTCTTATTGGCACTTGTTTTCTTGCAAAGTAATGAAAAACGGACCTTAATGGTGGGTATCACAGGCTTTCAAAGTCGCTATAGCCTGGATATTCCAACAGTGATGGCGGGTATGTCTATAGCTACACTCCCGCTTGTTGTGGCATATTTGTTTGGACAAAGGTTTTTCATCGCAGGTTTAACTGCTGGCTCTGTTAAAGGGGAGTGATAGTGAGATGACAATTCGCGGCGCAATCCAACATACTGGCCTGACGGTAAGTAATTTAGAGAGATCTATTGATTTTTATACTGAGATTTTGGGATGCAAAGTAATTATGCGGCAAGAAAAAACTGGAGGATATTTTGCAGAAATCGTTGGCTACCCAGATGCAAGTGTAAAGATGGCTCACCTCAGTGATCCTGCAGGTCATCACGTGATTGAACTTTTTGAATATATTACGCCGCCGGCATTGGCAGCTGATTTAGAGCCAAGGAAAATCGGTAATGCACATTTATGCTTTATGGTCGAAGATTTAGATGCAGTCTATCGCCAGATGAAAAATCATAACATTAACTTCATTTCATCTCCTGTTGCTGTAGACACTGGTGCTAACGCTGGTGGCGCGGGGCTGTACTTGCGTGATCCAGACGGAATCACGATGGAAATCTTTCAGCCTGCAATTGGTACAGCGGCATATAAACTTCTTCGTGGTGAGAAATGATTGATTTCACTGGAAAAAGCGCAATTATTACGGGTGGCGCCAATGGGATAGGTAAAGCCACAGCGGAGCTGCTAGCAAATCTAGGTGCGCAGATAGTTATTTTTGATCAAGAGGCACCACTAGAGAAGTCAGAGATTAAGAACATTGTTATGGATCTCTCTGATCTGGGTGCTTGCAAAGAATCTGTGGCTAGCGCGCAAGAGACCCTAGGCAAAGTTGATATTTTGGTCAACATAGCTGGTGTTTCTATTCCAAATTTAATCCTTGACTTAGATCAGAACAAATATCACCGCACTCTTGCCGTCAATTTGCATGCTCCTGTTTATTTGATGCATTTGGTAGGGGCGATCATGGCTAAACAATCTTACGGTCGCATCGTTAATCTAACGAGTGTTCAAGGCTCAACTACTGAACCAATGGCTCTTGCTTATGGAATAAGCAAGGCTGCACTTGAATCGGCAACGCGGACTGCCGCTATCGAGTTTGCAGAATTCGGTATTTTGGTGAATGCAGTTGCGCCGGGATTTGTATCTACTCGTATGTCAATCTATGACGGGGAAGATGAGCTCGAGAGCGATTGGTTTAAGAGCATCTATCTTGAAAATAAGCGCTTGCCGATAGCGCGAGCCGCCCAACCGATTGATATTGCGAAATCCATTGCATGGTTGGTAAGTGACTCCAACACGTATGTTACGGGGCAGACTCTGAGCGTTGATGGTGGTATGAGCGCACGATTCTAAGAATTTGGATAGACACAAAGAGCATTCTGACGATAGCGTGGAGAAATGAAATCTCAAGCAGTCTTGATCCGTGAAAGCGGCGCCACTCTTCCCTATGCAACGTCTCGACCCTTAGAAATTGTAGAAATCGATCTGGCGCCTCCTGCGGCAGGTGAAGTTTTGGTCAAAATCGAAGCAGCAGGTATTTGTCATTCAGATCTTTCTGTCGTTAATGGTACTCGTCAACGTCCTTTGCCGATTATCGGTGGGCATGAATCAGCTGGAGTTGTAATTGGTTTAGGAGCTGATGTTCGAAATTTCAAAATTGGTGATCACGTCACCACAGTATTTTTACCAAGTTGCGGTGCGTGCCATGAATGTACATCGGGGATTCCTGCTTATTGTTCAGTTGGCGCGGCATCTAATGCACGCGGTGAGATGATTACTGGGGGATCTCGCATTAGTTTGAACGGCAAAGCAGTTAATCACTACAACGGCGTTTCTTGTTATAGCCAATTTGCAGTTCTTGATGAGCGATCACTGGTGAAACTTCCCGATGACATTCCACTTGATGTGGCAGCGCTTTTTGGATGCGCCCTCCTTACCGGAATTGGTGCTGTTCGAAACTCAGCTCAAGTGAAACCCGGACAATCACTCGGTGTCTGGGGGTTGGGTGGCGTGGGGCTATCAGCACTATTGGGTGCAGTTATCTCTAAAGCCTCGCCAATATTTGCTATTGATCCAGTTGCTTCCAAGCGCGAACTTGCACTCTCCCTCGGTGCAGATTTTGTCCTTGATCCCAGTGAGAACCTGCGCGATCAATTGCCAGGCGGTGTTGCAGTGGCTATTGAAGCAGCGGGGCGTGCCGACACTTTGAAAGCTGCCTATGAAGCAACAGGACGAGGCGGAATCACCGTCACAGTTGGACTTCCTCGAGCAGAGGAGATGTTGTCAATCTCTGCGCTCTCTCTTGTCTCCGATATCAAAACCATAAAGGGTTCTTATCTAGGTTCTGCAAACCCACGTATTGATATTCCAGAATTTGTGGAATTTTGGAGAGCAGGCAAGTTACCCGTAGAAAAATTGCTTACCTCCACAAGCCCAATGTCGGATGTCAATGAGGCGATGGATGCGCTAGAGGGCGCACAAGTTGTTAGACAAGTGATTCATCCACACGCTGGGTAAGTTCAAACTCTGACCCCTAGATCTACCTAACAGACAGGTCGGTCTGCCAGCTGCTCCTAACTTCTAGAAAGATCCATCCGAGCGATATCCTGCGGTGAAACACCACAACATCCTCCAATTATTTCTGCCCCTAAATCAATCCACTCACCAATTCTCGTGGCATCAAATGTGCCACGTGGCGCGCCCACCCACGTTTTGGCAATTGCATCCCACTGGCGTCCGGCATTGGGGTAGATAACAAAGGGCAATGTGCTTGAAGTAGATGAAAGCAATGGCGTAATGAATTCAGGTGCAGTGCAATTGATTCCCACTGCAATTGCGTTGGGATGAGCACTAACTAAGGCGACCGCATCATGAAAACTTTGGTTAGCATTTGTGAGAGCCCCTTCTTTGCACGAATATGAGACCCACAAAGGAATTTCTGTGCCATTTTGAGAAATCAAATCTAAAATTACTTCAACTTCAGCTATATCTGGCATAGTCTCAATTGCAAGCAGGTCTGGCTTACTTCTTATCAGTACTTCCAGCCGCCGTTTGTGGAAATCGCGCAGAACAGATGAAGTCACACCGTAGTTGCCGCGGTATTCAGAGCCATCAGCAAGTGCGGCGCCATAGGGCCCCACACTTGCAGCTACATCGGCACGTGTGCCTGCAGCTTTTCGCGCTAGTTGCGTTGATAACTCCAGGGCATCGGTAATTTCGGCTTCATTCCAACCTAGTTTTCTGCAGCCAGAAAATGAGAGTTGATAAGCAGATGTAGTAATGATCTGTGCACCAGCATCAACGAAATCTTGGTGCGCCGCTTCAATTTCATGTGGGGCACTTCGCAACAATTCGCCAGTCCAGAGTGCACCGCCCACAATATTGCCACGAGATTCAAGTGCGGTGGAGAGACCTCCATCTAATTTGCGCATGAGAGCAGTATGATCGAAAAGTGCAAAAGAAACTATTTCTCCCGCTGTTTGTAAGTTTGTTTTTATTGACCAACGTTTCCGTTCCAAGCGCAACTGGCGCTCCGCTTTACACCTTTCCTATTACCGGGTGCACAGTGACATACGCACGCGCTCACCATAATTACCCAGCCACAGATATCTTAGGGAAAAAAGGTTGCTCTTATGTTGCAGTTGTAAGCGGAGTTGTCGATGAGGTTAACCGAGTAGATAAATATAGTTATAAGACAAATCTTGGCGCAGATCGAGGGGGACTCTTTGTTTCGATCGTTGGCGCCGATGGAGTGAGGTACTACGCATCGCATTTGATGCAAGTGGAAGTTGGAATTGAGCCAGGAGTGCAAGTAACTGTGGGGCAAGTTCTTGGAAAACTGGGGGATTCGGGAGATGCTAAGGGAACTGCTCCGCATGTTCATTTTGGAATTTCATGGCAAACGCCAGCAGATATTTGGTGGGTGAGACGCGGAGAATTATTTCCATGGAAATATTTAGATGCATGGAAAACTGGAAAAGACCTTTCGCCCGCAAAGTCAGTGGCTGCTCTAGAGAAGAAAGTTGGAACAGTTCCTAAACAGGTCGGGTACTAAAATAAGAAATGCCCCCCGATTTCTCGAGGGGCATTTCCATCAAAAAGTGGTGAGTATTAGTTAGCGTTCACTGCATCGGCCTGAGGACCCTTTGGACCCTGTACGACCTCGAATGAAACTGACTGACCCTCTTCAAGGGACTTGTAACCGTTTCCTTGAATTGCTGAGTAGTGAACGAATACATCTTGTCC
>CAESAE010000003.1_pt1 | contig 210180 bp, 193 predicted proteins | sample 7263571 | NCBI WGS metagenome assembly CAESAE01 (sample SAMEA6814145, study PRJEB35770) | uncultured Actinomycetes bacterium | biome: Freshwater; feature: Freshwater reservoir; material: water | place: Czech Republic | collected 2017-06-27 | depth 30m m | reverse complement strand
CGAACCCCTAACCCCCGCCTTGCAAAGGCGGTGCTCTACCAATTGAGCTAAGTCCCCGTGGTTAACGGGAGTGGGCCTTGGAGGACTTGAACCTCCGACCTCTTCCTTATCAGGGAAGCGCTCTAACCAGGCTGAGCTAAAGGCCCCGAGAAAACCTGCGTAAGGCTACACGCAAGTGGAGATAGACCCAAAACGAAGAAATTCCTTAGATCTCCTCCGCTTCTGCGCTCTTAGTTACTGACACAACCTGCACTCCGTCGGCCAGATTGACCAACCGGACACCCATTGAATCGCGCCCAGTTTGGCGCACCTCTGAAGCGGGGGTACGCATAACTGTTCCGGCGGATGTAATTGCCAGCACTTCATCCTCGTCGCGTAAAACCAGTGCACTCACAAGAACTCCGCGAGAGCCTTCATCTATTTTCGCAGCTTTAATTCCGATCCCACCTCTACCTTGTAATCGGTACTCCTCTAATGGGGTCTTCTTACCAAATCCGCCATCAGTTGCTGTGAAAACAAGAAGGTTTGAGTCTTCAGAGTTAATCCGCGCCATTGTCAATAATTCATCGCCGTCTCGAAACTTCATTCCGATAACTCCGCTTGTAGATCTGCCCATTGGACGCAGTGATTCGTTATCTGCGGTAAAGCGCATCGACATACCTTTGCGTGAAACAAGAAGTAGTTCATCTTTGTCATCAACTAGAGAAGCGCTTACAACTTCATCGCCATTTTTAAGCGAGATCGCAATTAAGCCGCCTGCGCGAGGAGAATCGAATTCAATCAACGGTGTTTTCTTTACTAGTCCGCTTTTTGTTGCTAACACTAAATAAGGGGCAGTTTCGTAGTTTTTTACAGAGAGCACTTGCGCAATTCGCTCATCATTTTTAAATGCCATTAGGTTGGCAACATGCTGACCGCGTGCATCGCGACCCGCATCTGGTAATTCATGAACCTTCGCGCGATAAACACGTCCTTGATTTGTGAAAAACAAGAGCCAGTCGTGGGTTGAGGCAATAAAGAAATGATCGACAACATCATCTTGTTTGAGTGCTGCGCCTTTAACGCCTTTACCGCCACGTTTTTGTGAGCGATATAAATCTGCCCGAGTTCTCTTTGAATATCCACTATGAGTGATTGTCACTACCGCATCTTGATCAGGAATTAAGTCTTCTGCGGAGAAATCTCCTTCACTAGCAACGATTTGTGTACGGCGCTCATCCCCGTATTTAGCAACCACCTCTGATAATTCGAATTGGATTATTTCGCGTTGTTTTTCAGGGCTCGCCAGAATCGCTGTTAATTCGATGATATCGGCCATGAGACCGTCGTATTCGTCTGTGATCTTTTGGCGTTCAAGGGCAGCGATACGGCGCAACTGCATATCTAAAATTGCGTTGGCTTGGATCTCATCGACTTCAAGAAGTTTCATTAAACCAACACGTGCTTCTTCAGGTGTTTTGCTTGCGCGGATTAAAGCGATAACAGCATCGAGAGCATTGAGTGCTTTTAAATAACCTCGCAATATATGTGCACGGCGTTCTTTCTCGGCCAACCGATACTTACTTCGGCGTACAACAACTTCCACTTGGTGCTCAATGTAGTAGCGAACAAATTCATCTAAGCGTAATGTGCGTGGAACTCCATCTACAAGGGCCAACATATTAGCTCCAAAAGTATCTTGGAGTTGTGTTTGTTTGTATAGGTTATTAAGCACAACTTTTGGAATGGCATCATTACGAAGAACAATCACTAGTCGTTGTCCTAGGCGCTCATTGCCTTCATCGCGCACATCTGCAATTCCTTTGATTTTGCCATCTTTTACAAGTTCAGCAATCTTCAAAGCTAAATTATCTGGGTTAACTTGATACGGCAATTCAGTAATAACTAGGCAGGTCCGTTTGTTAATTTCTTCAATAAGTACAACCGCACGCATCGTGATTGACCCGCGCCCTGTGCGGTAAGCACTTTCAATACCGGTGCGTCCCACTATCAGCGCTTTAGTTGGAAAATCGGGACCTTTAACGATCTTCAAGAGTTGGTTAAGTAGTTCCTCTGGTTTTGCATCTGGGTGTGCCAGTGACCACGCAACACCCTCACCAATTTCTCGTAGGTTGTGTGGAGGGATATTTGTTGCCATACCGACGGCAATTCCGGCGCTGCCGTTTACTAAAAGATTAGGAAAGCGGCTAGGTAGAACTGTTGGCTCTTCTGATCGTCCGTCGTAATTTGGAGTGAAATTAACTGTGTCTTCATCGATATCCCGCATCATCTCCATCGCGATAGGGGATAAACGTGCTTCTGTGTAACGCATTGCTGCTGCTGGATCGTTACCAGGTGAACCAAAGTTGCCGTTGCCATCAACGAGTGGGTAACGAAGCGACCATGTTTGAGCTAAACGAACAACAGTGTCATAAATAGCTCCGTCACCGTGTGGGTGGTACTTACCCATAACATCTCCAACAATGCGAGATGACTTGTAATAACCTTTATCTGGACGGTAACCACCGTCATACATTGCATACAGCACGCGGCGGTGTACAGGTTTCAATCCATCGCGCACATCAGGTAAAGCGCGGCCAACAATAACGCTCATCGCATAATCAAGATATGAGCGAGCCATCTCCACTTGGAGATCCACCACTTCAATGCGATCAAAATCCTTGCTGAGCTCGTCCATTATTTCTTCATGTCCTTTTGTTAGGGAATTAAATATCTAAGAAGCGAACGTCTTTTGCGTTACGTTGGATAAATTGTCGGCGAAGTTCTACATCTTCACCCATGAGAACTGAAAATAAATCATCAGCTGCTGCTGCATCCTCTAAACTCACGTGGATAAGGACTCTATGTTGAGGATCCATGGTTGTGTCCCAGAGTTCTTTCGCTGGCATTTCACCTAAACCTTTAAAGCGCTGGATACCATCTTCTTTCGGCAATCTTTTCCCAGCATCTGTGCCAATCTTAATAAACCCATCACGTTCGCGGTCAGAGAATGCGTATTGAATTGGCTCTTTCCCGCCCCATTTGAGTTTATAAAGGGGAGGTTGAGCTAAATAAACAAAACCTTGTTCAATTAATGGGCGCATAAATCTAAATAAAAGAGTGAGTAAAAGAGTGCGGATATGTTGTCCGTCGACGTCAGCATCAGCCATAAGAATAATTTTGTGATATCTCAATTTTGCAATATCGAAATCATCATGAACACCGGTACCTAAAGCTGTAATAAGCGCTTGGACTTCATTGTTTTGTAATACTCGATCAATGCGTGCCTTTTCAACATTGAGAATCTTTCCTCTAATTGGTAGCACTGCCTGATATCGGGAGTCGCGACCACCTTTTGTTGAGCCACCAGCTGAATCACCTTCAACAATGTAAAGCTCGCATTTTTCTGGCTCTGTCCACTGACAATCAGCAAGTTTTCCGGGCATTCCTCGTCCTTCAAGTAAACCTTTGCGATTTCTTGAAAGATCGCGGGCTTTACGGGCGGCGACTCGTGCGGCGGCGGCGTCAATGCTTTTACGAACAATGTCTTTGCCTTCTGAAGGGTTTTTTTCAAACCAAGTTGATAACTCTTCATTGACAGCTTTTTGCGTGAAAGATTTTGCTTCCGTGTTTCCCAGTTTTGTTTTAGTTTGGCCTTCAAATTGTGGTTCGGCAAGTTTGATTGAAACAATTGCCGTTAAACCTTCACGTACATCATCACCAGTGAGACGATCTTCCTTTTTGCGGATATAACCCCACTCTTCCCCAAATTTATTTACGATTGAAGTGAGTGCTGTTCGGAAACCTTCTTCATGTGTTCCACCCTCTTGAGTGTTGATGGTGTTAGCGAAGGTGTAAACAGATTCGGAAAAACCAGCATTCCACTGCATGGACACCTCTAGAGACATTTTGTGTTTAGTGTCTTCTGCGGTAAAAGCAATAATAGTTTTATGTGTTTCACCGCGCGTTAAGTTGAGGTGGCGGACAAAATCGGTAATTCCACCTTTGTAGTGGTATCGGATATCTAAAGGTGCGCCTTTATCGTCCACCCTGCCTGGGCGTTCGTCTTTTAAAGTAATAGTAAGACCGCGGTTAAGAAATGCCATTTCGCGAAAACGTGTAGATAGGGTTTCAAAAGAGAAATCTGTTGTTTCGAAAATTTCAGTTGATGGCCAAAATCTCACAGTTGTACTTGAGGAAGTAGATGGCGCCCCTTGTGTAACTGGCGCTGTCGGAACACCTAATTTATATTCTTGCGTCCAAACAAAACCGTCGCGCTCTACCGTCACTGCTAAATCTGAACTCAATGCGTTTACTACTGAAATTCCAACACCGTGTAAGCCGCCAGATACTGAATATCCACTGTCGCCAAATTTCCCACCGGCGTGTAGGACGGTCATTACAATTTCAAGTGCTGGTTTTTTTTCAATGGGGTGCATGTCCACTGGGATTCCGCGGCCATTATCAAATACTTGTACTGAGCCATCTGGCATTAGTGTCACGTTGATGTCGGTGCAAAAACCAGCTAAGGCTTCGTCAACAGCGTTATCGACAACTTCGTAGACCAGGTGGTGTAAACCGCGCTCTCCCGTAGAGCCGATATACATCCCGGGGCGTTTACGCACAGCAGCTAAACCTTCAAGAACCGTGATTGCGCTGGCGTCGTATTTGCCGCTCTTTACTGGCACGTGACTCCTTTTTTGGGGAAAAGCCTCTAATAGCCTTCTAGGGACGTTATCCCTTGTTTAACCGTTTAATCCTATCGGTAAATAAGCAAGGCTGTAGCACAGGTAAGCCTTGTAAGTGGGTATAGAGGCGCGAACTCTCGCAGGGTGAGGGTTCCTATTAGGGGTGGGCTATCCGTATGTGTCTCTTGGGCCTTTTGCCCCACGGATTGTTCGAATTCCACGCTTCCAGGAGGGGGTGTGGGGGCCGATGGTTTTAATTGAATCTACAAGAGCCCCAGGTGCACTGGATTGGATTGTTGAGAGGATTTCAGGCTCAACAATTCGAAGTTGAGTTGCCCACGCCGTCGATGAGGTTTGAATTACAAGCACGCCTTCTAATAATGAAATAGGGGTTGCGTGTTGCGCAATTTCGGGGCCAACAATGTCAACCCATGATGAAAATAAAGTGCCTTCCGCAATTCCACTTTTCCATTCTCGTTCTTGTATGAGATTTGTGAGTAGGTCTGAAAGTGGCTGCGGATCTTTTGGTTGTGGTGGCAGGTCTACAGGTGCGCTCTTCTTTTTTGTGCGTTTACCAGTTTGAAAAGATTTAAATAGGTCGATAGCAAGGTCGCGTTTAGCCAAGTTATAAACCTCTTTTCTTTAATGAGACAACTCCTGGAGTTACATAAAAACGTTCTGTTTCTAAACCCTCAGGTAAATCTCCTTCTACTGCCGCTGTAATAATTGTCTGTTCAGCTTTTTGGGTAGCCGCCATTAATTGAAGCCGTCGAGTTGTGTCCAGTTCTGCAAAAACATCATCAAGGATGAGTATTGGATCAGATCCTTCATTTCTCAATAGGTCAAAAGCGCCTAAGCGTAAAGAAATCGCGACAGACCAAGACTCTCCGTGGCTGGCATAACCTTTTGCTGGAAAATCCCCTAGTTGAATTAATAAGTCATCGCGGTGCGGGCCAAACAAAGTTGTCCCTCGTTCTATTTCTTGGTATTGAAGATCTTGAATTTGTTTTTTGTAGATTTCAATGTTTAAGTTTGGATTATTGGATAGGCCTTCGGTTGATGATTTGTAATCTAATTTCATTAATTTAGTTTCGTTTAAATTCGAGTAGTTTTGTGTAGCCCAGGGGTTTAGCGCCTCGCATAGCGCTATTCGCTCTGCTGTTAAATTTGAGGCTAAAACAACTAATTGCTCATTCCATGGTACAAGGGCGCTTTGTGCTGCTCGGGTTTTTAATAGAACATTTCTTTGTTTTATAACCCGTTCATAGTCTGCACTAACGCCGGCTAATCTGGGGGATCGAGTTATAAGTAAACGGTCTAAAAAATCTCTTCTTGTTCCTGGGTCACCTCTCACAAGGTCTAGGTCTTCTGGGGAGAAATGCACAACTTGGCAAGCCCCGAGTATTTCTTTTTGGCTACGTGTGGGGTTTTGGTTGATACGCGCTCTGTTTGCTTTATTCGCGTTAACTTCTAAATCGATTTGTAGTGTGCGGTTTTCTTTTTCTATTTCTGCCCGAATTATTGCTTGTTGGTTTCCTAGAAGAATTAATGGTTGGTTTTGCGAGACACGGTGTGAGCTGAGAAATGCTAGATAAATTATCGCTTCAACAATATTGGTTTTACCCGCTCCATTATCCCCGATAAATGTTGTTGTTTTAGAGGTGAAGTTGATCGTTACATTCAGGTAAGACCTAAAGTTTTGGAGAGAAAGTTGTTTGATTCGCATTCATTTACGAGGCGTAGCGCATTGGCATAAGAAGGTAGCGGTAGTTTTCAACCAAACCACCGTCTTTTTCCGTTTTTCCGGTGAGGATAGCTGGTTTATTTGAACCGGTGAATGAGATTTGTACGAACGGTGTTCCTACCGCTTGTAACCCATCAGCTAAAAACGTTGGGTTGAATGCGATTGTTATTGGTTCTCCGGTTAATAAAATTTCAACAGCTTCTGTGGCTTGGGCTTCCTCGCCGGCGCCAGCTTCTAGTTCGACAGAGTTTGATGTAAAAGAAAGCCGTAATGGCACTGTTTTGTCGGTAACTAGTGCTACACGGTGCACAGAATCTAAAAATGGAGCTACTTCTATCACCGCAGTGGTTGTTACTTCTTGGGGTAGGAGGTGGCGGTAAGGGGGAAATGTTCCGTCAAGCATTCTAGATGTCATCGACTTACTTTCTGCGATAAATCCAGCAAGACGATCGTTGGATATAGAGGGAGCAAGTGAAATGGAAACGTTTTTTGTCCCAGTAAGAGATTTCGCAGCTTCAGCAAAAGTGCGAGCGCGCAACAGTGCGGTTGTTTCAAAATTTGGTTGTGTTGCTTGCCATTGAACTTCGCGTACCGCTAACCGGTAACGGTCAGTGGCCGCCAACGTGACCGTGTCTTGGTTAATTTCTATATGAACACCTGTGAGAGTCGGCAGTGAGTCATCTCTGCCTGCCGCGATAGCTACTTGTGCGACAGCTTGAGCAAAGAGGTCGCTGTTAATTACACCTGTTGTCGCGGGGAGCTCTGGAAGGGTTGGGTAATCATTTAAAGACAAGGTAGGTAGAGTAAATTTTGCGCTGCCTGCATTTACTAAGACACGAGAACCTTCAAGTTCGACAGTTACTGTTTTATTAGGTAGAGACCGAGAGATTTCTGCTAAGAGGCGTCCAGGCACTAAAACTTTTCCTGGTGTGAGAACATCCGCTTTAAAATGAGCTTTACTTGAAGTTTCTAAATCTGAACCGGAAAGGAAAACCTCTCCTTTTTCAGCGTTAATAACAATCCCGAGTAAGGCAGTCATTATTGGGCGGGTGGACAAACTTCTGGAAACCCAATTAACGGCATCTGCTAAAGCGTGTTGGTCAACTGTGAATTTCACGCCGTACCTCCAGAGAACCCTTGTGATCTAGCAACCCCACAGTGAAGTTGCAGTTTTTGAAAGTCTTCCACAAAGTTCTCATACCTCAACCTTTTAATAGATATAAATAGTCGTAGTAACCAGGCTAAAAATGTGTGGGTAAAAGTAAAACCGCAGGTCAAAGACGCTACCAAAGAAAAACCTTTGTGGGTAACTTCTATAAATTTGTTAATAAACCTTATAAAACTTTTTACCGGTTGGCCCCCGTTAAAACTGAAATTAGAGAACACCCTCACCCCTCCACACATAATTGCCACCTATCCACAGTTATCCACAAGTTTCCCCCACCCTGGGGGTAAAACGCCTTAAAACGGACAATTAAGAACTTTTCGCCTGCTGTTTAATCCTGCTGGTCAACTCTGTGACTTGGTTGTAGACCGATCGGCGCTCCGCCATTAAATGTCGGATTTTACGGTCAGCGTGCATAACAGTCGTGTGGTCACGGCCACCAAAAGTTTGGCCGATTTTCGGCAAAGAGAGCTCGGTGAGCTCACGACATAAATACATGGCGATCTGACGAGCATTAACCAAAACCCGGGAACGAGAAGTGCCACAAAGATCATCTAAAGTGAGGCTGAAATAAGCCGCTGTTTGGGCCATGATCGTCCCAGTAGTGATCGCTGGCGTTAGTTCGTTTGGAATCAAATCTTTCAAAACAATCTCAGCCAAACTTAAATCAACTGTTTGGCGATTCAAACTCGCGAAAGCGGTTACTCGGATTAAAGCGCCTTCCAACTCGCGAATATTTGTAGAAATCTTACTACCTATGTATTCCAAAACATCATCAGGTGCATTGAGTTTATCTTGAGCTGCTTTTTTACGAAGAATCGCAATTCGCGTCTCAAGTTCTGGAGGTTGGATATCGGTAATCAAACCCCACTCAAAACGACTTCTTAAACGATCTTCCAAAGTTGTTAATTGTTTTGGTGGACGGTCACTAGAAATTACAATCTGTTTGTTGGCGTTATATAAAGTGTTGAAAGTGTGGAAAAACTCTTCTTGAGTTCTTTCTTTATTTTCCAAAAATTGGATGTCGTCAACCAATAAAACATCTAAGTCCCGGTAACGGCGTTGGAAAACAGACGCCTTATCGTCCCGGATCGAGTTAATAAAATCATTTGTGAACTCTTCACTGGAAACATAACGGACACGAACTCCACCGTATAACTCTTTCGCGTAGGCCCCAATAGCGTGTAATAAGTGGGTTTTACCCAACCCTGACTCACCGTAAATAAATAGCGGGTTGTATGCTTTTGCAGGAGCTTCAGCCACAGCCACTGCTGCTGCGTGAGCAAAACGGTTTGATGCACCGATAACAAAAGTTTCGAAAATATATCTAGGGTTTAACTGCGAAACCTCTGCGGTCTTACTCGCAACACTATCGTCGCGACCGGTTCCGGTTTTAGGTTGAATAAATTCAATGTCCACCAATGGTTGTGCAAGGCTTGGTAAATCTAAACTTTCATCCACCGTAACAGCAATATTCGCTCTTTCCCCAAGCTCCCTAGAAAGAACTTCACTCACAACACCACGAAGTCGAGTTTCCAGAACATCTTTAGCAAAAGCGTTAGGGGCGCTCACCAAGAAATTAATATTGCCGTTTCCTTTAAGTAAACCTAAAGGTTTTGTAAGAGAGAGAAATGCTCTGTGTTGCGGTGAGTCAACGGCCTCATCTGTGATAACTCGAGACCATAATGTTGCGAGGTCGTTCTCAACTAGTTCCACAGAAGCCTCCTAAACTATCCACAGGGTTATCCACAGGCTGTGGTCTAAACCCCTACTTGAGCCTCTAAGGCCTGTGGAGGAACCGCAAAGTAGAGCCAATCTGGAAGAAAAGCAAGTAGTTATCCACACCTCACTCGTGAGCCTGGGAAGGGTCGGCCACCCAGATCGAGTTTGACCCACTTATCCCCAGACCTCTACCGTTACCTCCTTGTTCCCCTTATTCGAGTAATTGATTTTTCCTAGGAGTTTTCATGACTAAGCGCACCTTTCAGCCAAACGTTCGCCGCCGCGCGAAGAAGCATGGTTTCCGTGCACGCATGGCCACTCGTGCAGGACGAGCAGTTCTCGCTGCACGTCGCGCTAAAGGTCGCGCTCGACTTTCTGCGTAAATCACACCCGTGCTACCTCGCAGCGCACGTCTCACTTCGCCGGATGACTTCGCGCGAACAACCAAAACTGGTTTTCGAGTAACAGTATCGAGCCTTGTCGGATATTTACACCTTACTCACACACAAACTCCAGCTTTATGCGGTCTGATTATTAGTAAAAACGTTGGCGGTTCTGTAGTCCGACATCGAATTGCACGCCAATTACGCCATAACCTGCGGGCACACTTAGAACTTTTACCGCAAGGTTCACGATTGGTTATACGCGCGCTTCCAAGTGCCCTAACGTCTAACTTAAGCAACGAGATTGAGCTTCTGATTCCGAAACTACTAATAAAGTCTTCGGTTCAAAAATGAAAACTTTAATTGTTGGCTTAATCCACATTTACCAAAAATGGATCTCACCTATGTTCGCTCCAAAATGTAAGTATTACCCTTCTTGCTCTTCATATGCCGCCACAGCAATCACAACCTATGGAGTTAAAGGTCTCTTTATGGCCACATGGCGACTTATACGTTGTAACCCTTGGTCACATGGCGGAGTTGATTATGTCACAACCAAAACAGCGCTAATTAACAGGAGAGTCACACAATGAATACCATCCTAAACCCATTATATAACGCTGTTTCTTGGGTCATTGTTACTATCCATAAACTCCTATCACCCATCTTCTCTGCCGACAGTGGCGTCTCTTGGAGTTTGTCAATTATCGGGCTAGTAATTCTAATCCGTGTCCTTCTCATCCCTCTTTTTGTAAAACAGATTAAAAGTCAACGTGCGCTAACAGCTTTACAGCCCCACATGAAGGAAATTCAAAAAAAGCACAAAGATGATCGACAAAAACAATCTGAAGAAATGATGAAGTTATACAAAAAGCATAAAACCAATCCACTCGCTTCTTGTTTCCCGATTCTCGCCCAAGCCCCCATCTTTTTTGCACTTTTCACAGTCCTTAATGGGATTGGAAAGAACCCACCCAGCGCACATGGAGTTTTAACGCAAGCTGATGTTGTTAGCGCAGCACACGCAAAGTTTTTTGGCGCGCCTATCTCAGCAACATTTCTGGGCACTACAAATGGCACCGTTAAAATAGTCACAGTTATTTTGATTGCTTTTATGTCGCTCACTACTTTTACAACCCAACGGCAATTAATGCTTAAAGGTATGCCAAAGATGGATTCAAGCAACAATATGATGTTGCAACAGCAAAAAATTATGCTTTATGCGTTCCCATTAATTTTCGCTGTTTCTGGAGTTAACTTCCCCATTGGTGTTTTAATTTATTGGTCAACAACTAACCTTTGGACATGGGGCCAACAGTTTTATGTTATTAAACGAAACCCAACACCTGGCTCCCCAGCCTTTCTAGAATTGCAAGCAAAAAAAGCTCGCAAATCCGGTGAACCTATTCCCGGTGACACAACACCCAACGACGAGAACCAATCTGGAACGACAGAGGTTAAAGGCCAACGCCAACAGCCCACCAAAAAGAACAAAAAGAAGAAAAAGTATGACAAATAGGTTTAAAAACGCATAAAACAGTCAAGGTTTCTTCAACCGTGTGTAGGAGGCAAAAATGAGTACAAAAGAAGTAAGTGAAGTAGTTACAGACAAGAGCGAAACTACTCTGGTCGCCAAACTTGAAGAAGAGGGCGATATTGCAGCGGATTACCTTGAGGGGTTGCTGGATATCACCGATCTCGATGGAGACATCGATATTGATGTTGAGAACGATCGAGCAGCCCTGGCGATTGTCGGAGGAAAACTGAGCCATTTAGTTGGAAGCGAGGGAGAGGTTCTCGATGCCCTCCAAGAGCTCACTCGTTTAGCGGTCCAAACCTCCACCGGCGACCGTAGTCGCCTTATGCTCGATATTGATGGCTACAGGGCAGGCCGCAAAGATGAGCTCAAGCAGATCGCCCATGACAGCGCCGATGAAGTGAATTCGAGCAAAACCTCTCTCAAGTTGGCGCCAATGAACGCCTTTGAGCGCAAAGTCATCCACGACACAATTCAAACTCTTGGGTTAACCAGCGAATCTGAAGGGGAAGACCCTGAGCGCTGCGTTGTGATTTTCCCCGCCAAATAAAAATTCACCTATGACGGTTTCACGTGAAACCCTCATTGCCCGGTATTTTCCTGGCAAGGAAGAAGCGATCTGTACCTACGCCCATTTCTTGGAAACAGCAGGCATAGAGCGAGGGTTAATTGGCCCGCGAGAAGGGGACAAAATCTGGGAGCGGCATATATTTAACTGCCTTCCCGTTATTTCCCTCATCCCGGAAGGTTCAACCGTGGTAGATCTAGGCTCTGGGGCAGGGCTACCAGGGATCCCCATCGCCCTTGCTCGTCCAGATATCACAATGACGCTCATTGAACCCCTCCAACGGAGAGTGGATTTCCTCAATGAAGCAACTTCCGAGCTAGCAATCAGCGTCCTTCGAGGACGAGGTCAAGACCATAAAATTAAAGTGGACCGAGTAATAGCCAGGGCTGTAGCGCCGATGGCCACACTTAAAACGATGGCGTGGCACCTCCTTAAACCGTCAGGTGCGCTTTTAGCCATCAAAGGGGAGGCCGCTGCAGCGGAGGCACTCACGCTTCACGGATGCGAAGTTCATGAAATTCAACTAGAAGACCTGGCGTTAGGACGAGTTATTTCGCTACATAGACGTGCTTAACTAGCCGCGTGGATGATTCACGTGAAACAACGCCCCTGACTCACAAGAAGGTCATCGGCACCCGCCGCCTTAAGGAGGCGATGGCTAAACCAGCCCACCTTCGTATTTGCACTGTCGCCAACCAAAAAGGGGGGGTTGGCAAAACAACCACAACTGTCAACCTAGCTGCTGCCTTATCTATGGGGGGTCTTCGCACCCTTGTTATTGACCTGGATCCTCAAGGAAACGCCAGCACCGCTCTAGGTGTTGAACATCAAGAAAATGAGGGGATTTACGAAGTCCTTATGGGGACAGCGGCAATCACCTCTGTTGTTCAAAAAGTCGCAGGGTTTCCACACTTAGATTGTATTTCTTCAAACACCGCCTTGGCGCAAGCGGAAATAAATTTAGTGTCTATGGTCGCTCGAGAATTGAGATTAAAAGAGGCGATACAAGAGTTAGTGATATCTCGTCAAGGTGTAGGGATTGCGTATGACTATATTTTTATTGATTGCCCACCAAGTTTAGGTCTACTCACAGTGAACGCTTTAGCAGCTGCGCAAGAACTAATTATTCCCATCCAGTGTGAGTATTACGCACTCGAGGGGTTAACTCAACTACTAGAGACATATTCAATTGTTAAGAAAAGACTTAATAGCGATCTCAAACTTTCAACAATTATTTTAACCATGTTCGATGGACGTACACGTCTTGCTAACGATGTTGCGGCAAGTGTCCGTTCGCATTTTCCTAACGAACTTATTGATATTCCAATTCCAAGAGCTGTAAGAATTTCAGAAGCCCCATCATACGGACAAACGGTAATGACATACGACCCTGGCTCACCTGGCGCGCTCGCATACATGCAAGTCTCCCGTGAAATAGCAGAACGCGGGAAACCATTTAATTCAAATGTAGTAAATATTAATTACAAGAAAGGGGAGATTGCGTGAGTATTAAAAGAGGCGGACTTGGAACAAATCTCGATGCACTCATCCCTACATCACTATCAATTTCTGGAATGCAAATTGCAGAACAAAATGAAGTTTCAATAGATTCTATTTCTCCAAATCCAAAACAACCACGTACTATTTTCGACGAGGATGCACTGAAGGAATTAACTGCATCAATTAAAGAAGTTGGCTTACTTCAACCCCCAGTAGTTCGAGAAATATCACCAGGACAATACGAATTAATAATGGGAGAACGCAGATTGCGTGCTTCAAAAGCTGCGGGGTTGAAATCTATTCCGGTGATTATCCGACAGACAGCAGATAATGATTTATTAAGAGATGCTCTTATCGAAAACATTCACAGAAGCCAACTCAATGCACTAGAAGAAGGTGCGGCATACACGCAACTGCTCACCGATTTTAACTGCACACACGATGAACTTGCTGCGCGACTTGGAAAGTCACGTCCTCACCTAACCAACACGATGAGATTATTAAATCTTCCACCAGCAGTGCAGAGAAAAGTAGCCGCTGGTGTACTTTCGGCTGGGCATGCGCGGGCACTTTTAGGGCTAACCGATGAAAGTGAAATTGAGCGCCTAGCAACAAGAATTATCGCTGAAGGTTTGAGTGTTCGCGCAACGGAAGAGGTTGTGGCTACAGGCAGTTCTTCTAAAAAGAAGAGAACTAATGCAAAGGCGGCGCCAGCGCCACATCTGATAGAAATTTCGGAGCGGTTATCTGATCTCTATGACACACGGGTGAGTGTTGAATCCGGTAAAGCGAAAGGCAAAATCATTATCGAGTTTTCAGGGATGGCCGATCTGGCTCGAATTGTGGAGCTGATCGAGGAATAAGTTACGAAAGCTCCAAAGTGCCACCTCGACGAGCTAATTCTTCATGCACGACATGACCCAAAGCCTTTACCCCTTCCCGGATTCTTTCAGGTGTTGGATGGCAGAAAGATAAACGCATAGCCCACGTGCCAAACCCGTCGGCATAAAAGGCTGTTCCGGGCACGTATGCAACTTTGGCCACAATCGCCTTAGGCATCATTAATTTTGTATCAATTTCCGGAGGTAAATTCACCCACACATAGAATCCGCCGCCAGGTTTAGTCCAAGTCGCTGAGGCAGGAAAAAAATCCTCTAATGCTTGCAACATTGCGTCGCGTCGGACTTTATATAACTGACAAAACGAAGCGATCTGATCTCGCCAGGGTTGATTGGCTAGGTAACTAGAAATGGTCATCTGAGTGAAATTAGATGGACAAAGAATGGAGGACTCACTCGCAATTACTAATTTTTCTTTAAGTGAGGGCGGAACTAACGCCCAACCAACTCGCAAACCCGGAGCAATGGTCTTTGAAAAAGAACCAAGATAAATAACATTCTCACTGTCTTCAACACGCATGGCATTTGGTGAAGGGCGGTCAAACCCAAGAAGTCCGTAGGGATTATCTTCGACAACAAAAATCCCCTCTTTTCTACAGATTTCTAAAATCTCGGTTCGTCGATCGGCAGTTAGCAAAACTCCGGAGGGATTTTGATAATTTGGAATTAAATACAAAAACTTTATTTTGTGGCCAGTGGCCCTAACACTTGTAATAGCTTGCCGAAGGGCTTCAGGCACCAAACCTTTATCATCAAGCTCGACATGTACAACTTGCGCTTCGTATTGCCGAAAGGTTCCAAGGGCTCCTACATAAGAAGGGGCTTCAACTAAAACAACATCACCCGGGTCAATAAAGATTCGGGAGATTAAATCGAGTGCCTGTTGCGACCCAGTCGTCACAATGACATCGTCAGGGTTTGCGCGAATCCCCTCAAGGGCCATCACTTCACAAATTTGTTCACGGAGTTTGGGATGGCCTTGACCGCTTCCATATTGCAAAGCTTCAGCGCCTTGATCGGCTATCAGGTCATGAACTACCGATGCCATCATGTCCATTGGTAGCGCAGAAAGATTTGGCATTCCACCAGCAAGTGAAACAATTTCAGGGCGAGAAGCTACTGCGAATAATGAGCGAATCTCACTGGCTTGCATCCCTGCAGCTCGCGTCGCAAAACGACCCTCAAGATTTTGCGGGGCACCCACAGATGGGCGACGAGTGAGTTCTGACATTGGGGAAGTCTGCCATAGATACAAGCGGCCGCGGAGCCTTAGTGACGGATCCCCGCCTTGCGCAGATCGGCAATACGTAAAGTCCCAGTTTTGGCATCATCTTCTGAGGCTAAATACAAGCGTTGAATTGCAATCACTATCGATTCTGCGACAACATCCCGAAAATCTGCTCGCCCAAGCCGTGAAGCATCGCCAGGATTTGTTAAATATCCCAGGTCAATACGCACTGTTGGGGCAACAGTTAAGCGCAACAAGTCCCAAGTTTTGGAATGTGTTCGAAGGTTTAGTAAATCTGTGCGCGCACAAATCTCTCGCTGCACCAACGAAGCAAAACGCTCACCAACAACAGAATGTATTCCGTGAGTTTTACTCCCATAAAAATATGTCGCAACTCCATGAGCTTTTTCATTTGGGTACCGGTCGGCATGTAATGAAACCATCAAGTCAGCGTTTGTCTCATTAGATAAAGAAATTCTTTCGGCTTGCGTCGGAGAATTATTTGCACCCCTTGTAAGGAAAACGCTCACACCTAATGCCAAAAGGCGTCCTTCTAATCGTTGAGCAATGTCATAAACAATTTCTGACTCATTAGTTTCATTAGCGCTAACACCTGTGTCATCACCACCTCGACTTGGATTGAGAACAATGACCTTATTAGCTAAAGCGGGCCCGCGGTTTTTTTGAATTGCACTTTCGCGCAAAACAGAGGGGGCGCCACCTGAAATAGTTCGAGACAATCGGATGAGAGCAGTGATTGTTGCTGGGCCGCACTTTCCATCTACTACAACCCCAACAGATTTTTGAAACTGCTTGACTGATGCTTCAGTTCTAGATCCATAAACTCCATCGACGCGTCCAGAATCAAAACCCATATCAGTAAGTCGGGCTTGAAGTGTTGCCACGTCATCCCCGTGCATTAATGGAGCCGGTTGCAAATACAAAGACCGATCCCCAAGTTTCCATCGCGCTTCATCGAGGGCACGAAGCGTCACAGAGTTCACAATTCCTGTCACAGTTAACCCACGGGCTTGCTGAAAGGCACGAACGGCGGTTTCTACCCCGTCATCAAAAACTATTGGAGTAGAAGTTAAATGCCCAAGCCGGTTGAGAATGTTAATAACATGGGTTGCGACATCACCGCTTGCACCTTTGCCGACGGCGAGATCTTCCATGTGAACAAATCACCCATCTTTTAGATGAATGTTTCCAATTCTTTCAATAAAGCAGGCTTTGGTTTGGCACCAATAATTGTCTTGACTACTTGGCCATTCACAAAAACATTGAGAGTCGGAATTGAAGTAATTCCATACTTAATAGCGATCGCTGACTCTTCATCAGTATTAAGTTTTACAATCTTTAATTTTGCACCGTGTTCATTGGAGATTTCTTCTAAGATTGGAGCGACCGCGCGGCAAGGACCACACCATTCGGCCCAAAAATCGACCAAAACAGGTGTTGTGCTTTTCAACACCATCTCATCAAATGTTGCGGTTGTAACGGCCTGTGGTGAACTCATAAATGCTCCTCTTATCTCTATCGACTTAGTAGGTTACTCGTGAAAATCTATTCGTGCGACAAGAAACGCTCGGCATCAAGAGCTGCCTGACAACCCGAGCCTGCAGCGGTGATTGCTTGGCGGTATCTGTGATCAACTAAATCACCGCAGGCAAAAACTCCAGTCACATTAGTGTGTGTTGTGTTGTCCTTTACTTTTACATATCCTTCAGAATCAACACTCACCTGATCAAGAACTAGTTCATTACGAGGTAAATGGCCAATTGCTACAAACAGGCCAGTGAAATCTCGCTTGGACTCTACACCAGTAGTTGTATTGCGAAGAGCCAAACTTGAAACCTTTTCTTCACCGAGTACATCTATCACTTCATGATTCCACAAAAATTCAATCTTAGGATTTGCAAAAGCACGCTCTGCCATGATTTTAGAGGCACGCAGTGAATCCCGGCGATGGATGAGAACCACCTTGCTCGCAAATCTTGTTAAAAAAGTCGCTTCTTCTATAGCTGAATCTCCTCCACCAACTACTGCAATTTCTTGATCTCTGAAGAAGAACCCGTCGCACGTTGCACACCAAGAAACTCCGCGCCCAGAAAGACGCTTTTCATTCTTTAAACCAATCTCTTTGTAAGCCGAACCCATTGCAAGGATCACAGATTTAGATTTAACAACATTTCCCGACCCATCTTTCAAAACTTTAACCGAACTCTTTAGATCCATCTCGAGAATGTCATCTGTAATTAAAGTTGTGCCGAATCGTTCTGCTTGTTTGCGCATTGAGTCCATAAGGTCCGGACCCATAACTCCATCAGTAAACCCTGGGAAATTTTCAACTTCAGTGGTATTCATTAACGCACCACCGGCGGTAACAGAGCCTTCATATAACACCGGTGAAAGCTGGGCACGTGCGGCATAGATGGCTGCGGTGTAGCCAGCAGGTCCAGAGCCAACTATTACAACGTTCTTTACTTCACTCACACCCTCACCATGGTTTCATTATAAGCGTTTGCCTCGACTATTGAGGACGCGGACCGTTTGGATTTTCACTAATTCACGAGTTACTAAAATCTCTTCAATCTTCATAAAACGGGCCACAAAATAGTAAAGAATTGGACTAGTGACCATAACCACAATCAATTCTCCCACACGTACCATGATTGAAGATTCTTGCGTGACCCAAGAAAAATATTGTGAAACAAGAAACAATGGAGCCATCGCAAGAATCGATGCCATAAGAAGCTTCATGTGCTGGGGCATGAAATCGCTTAAGATTATTGGTCCAGTATGACGTTTAAGCAAAACCAAAGTAAAAACTAAGCCAATAATATAACTAGCAGAAAAGGCAAAACCAAGGCCAATTGTGATCCACTGATTCTTAAGTGTCGCCAAAAATAGATAGGAGAGCGCAACCGAGATCACGTTAATTAACAAAATAGAAAGTACTTGAGTCTTGGTATCTTCAAAAGCGTTAAAACCGCGGATAAGAATGAGATTGATACTAAAAGCCACCAAACCTAAACCGAGTGCCGATAACACATATCCAATATAGGTTGCATCACTTTGGCTAATTCCCAAAAATAGAACCCTTGTAATAACAGGACCAAAAAGTAGGAAAGCAACACCACTTGGAATCGTTAGAACTCCCACCATTTTTATCGCTCTAATAAGTTGGATTCTCACCTCATTCCGATTGAGGTCGAGAGCAAGTTTTGATAGATGGGGCAACAAGGCCGTAATTATTGAAATTGTAACGATTGAATACGGCAACATCATAATGAGGTAAGCATTACTAAAAGGCGTGTATCCAACTCCAGTGATGATTCCACTTTTAGCGCTACGCACGGCTGCGCTTGTAGAAACGTTTACGGTTACCAAATACCCCAATTGTGAAATCAGTACATAAACAAGAGTCCATCCAGCAAGCGTGAATGATTTACCTAACCCATGGAAACCAAGCCGTGGGCGTAGATGTATTCCGGTTCGCTTCAACACCGGAATTAGGACTAACGCTTGGATGACGACACCTAAGGTCGTGCCCCATCCCAATATTTGCACCTGCGTATCTGTTATTGACGAAAGAGTTAAATGAGGCGCGACAAAAAGTACCAAGGAGAAAACAATTATTACAAAAAGATTATTTAAAATCGGAGCCCACATTAATGGAGCAAATGAGCCTCTAGCATTTGCCACTTGCCCCAACATTGTAAATAAACCCAAAAAGAAGATTTGCGGTAAGCAATAGCGTGTAAAGGCTACCGCTAACCGGAATTCATTTTCAAAACCGGAGGAGGAAAACTCAGGGGCGTATATACGCACAAGGGTTGGCGCAAAGAGAACGCCAACAAGAACAAGCAACAAGAGGATAAGACTTATTGTGGTGACTAAACGCGAAGCAAAACTTTCCCCACCATCATTATCGCTGGAAGAGCGAACAATTTGAGGAACAAATATCGCGGTTAAAGCGCCACCCACCAGTAAGTTATACAAAATATTTGGCATTGTGTTGGCAACATTGAATGTATCTGCGAGTAATGCTGTACCAAGCACCGCTACTGCTAAAACAATTCGGATAAAGCCTGTAAGTCTGGAAAGGATTGTTCCAACAGCCATCACGCTAGATGCGTGAAAGAGATCAGCAGGTTTCATGTTCGAGCCCTCCTCACCCTACGAACACTTTGAGTTATCGCACCCAAGAATAGAAGTATCGCCGCACCAGTTGTGAACCAAGCTACAGCCGGGCTGATTACTGACGCGTTTAACGTCAAGACCGTGGAATCACTAATCCCGTCACCGTGAGAATTGATAAAACTTCCGACTATTGCAGTGGTGCCTGATGCAATGACAGTAATAGGAACAGAGAGTTGAGTTTTTGATTTTGGCGCTAAGGAAACTGGTGGGACTTTTCCTATTTGAATTCGCGAATTAATTGGCTGCAAATCCAACGTGACGGTGATGGGGGTTGCATAGTCGTTGACAAGAGTAATTGGGAGTTTCTCTTTAGCCGAGGTAAGTCGGTATTTTCCAGAAACTATCCTTAGTTTATGTCTTTGCTCAATCACTGCGGCATCCGCGCTCTGGGTCAAGGTGAGACGTTCTGACTTGGAAATATCAGAGGAGAGTAAAGTGGCCAAACTAGATCGCAACGAATCCAATTGTTCTGCCGGAATCACAGTACTTAGCACGGCTAATGTGCGGCGGTTAAACGTGTACGTCCTAATGGTTTCCGCGGGGATCGTGTCATTACTTGCACCCCATGTAACTGCAACCTCAATTTGAACCCTATTTCCAAGAAAAGCCTTTAGTTTCTTCTGACTTGCCTCAGAATAATAACGAAGTTCACTTGGTGCTAAACGGGTGGCTAAGGAAACTATTGGGTGCCCATAAGGGACCGCAGTCACATTGTCATAATTTGTAATTGCTTTTAATTGTGACAACCATGCCCGGGAAACCAAGTTATCTACAGGTAGAGCTAACACATCATCAATTAGCGCCGGATCAATAGCCCATGTGCGGGGGCGATAAGGAGGAAAATAAACTAAAGCACCAAGACGCCCTGTTGGCTGTAGAGCCGCAGTCAAATCCTCATCAATAAATTTTCCACTTAGATCACGATGTGGAGGTTCTATTAAAAAAATAGTGTTAGGTGTTGCAGCATTAGCATTCTGCGAGAGAAGTACTATAGGAAAACTAAACAATAGAACTAAAACAATTGCGGTCAAGCGATTCAATTTCATGGTGCCAACTCTCCGCTTCTAGCGATGAGCTTTTTTTCATCTGGGTAGGCTAACCGTTCGATAATTTCAGCGAGAGGAAACCAAGAGACCTCATCAACTTCTGAAATCTGAGGAGCTAAAGTTCCACCTTTTTCTCGGAATAAGAAATGGTGAACAGTTTTATGTATCCGCTTTCCTCCAGCCATGAACCAAAAATCGATCACACCTAACTCTCGAGCGATCTCACTTTCAATTCCAGTTTCTTCCATAACTTCGCGGATGGCAGCTTGTTCTGGAGTCTCTCCTTCTTCAATATGCCCCTTAGGTAGTGACCACAACAGTCGCTCCCGGGTGGCATCTTTAGAATCAACTCGCCCAATGAGCAATCCCCGCGTGCCAGAGAAATCAATTACCAGCCCGCCAGCGCTAACTTCATCGACTCTTTTGGCATATACGCGCGGTGGATAGGCTTTTTTAGGCACAACTTTTTCTACTGGAGCATTGGGATCAACTACGTGTGGGGCGCGATGAGCGGGCCGTCTGCGCCGCTTCTTTTTCTTCGTACCTTCGCTGCCCGCACTAGGTGCAGGGGTCATGGAGCAAGGGTAGTCCTCTAGCCTTATCTATTGTGACGAGTCCATTAGGTGCCGCGGGAGAGCTTGCGATTCGCTCGCTTATTGAGCGGGCTCCTTTAGCCAGTTCATTATCGGACGCATTTAAAAACGCAGGATTTCGCCTAGCCCTTGTCGGTGGACCAGTCCGTGACGCGATCTTAGGCCGATTAGGAAATGACTTAGATTTTACAACTAATGCACTTCCACATGAGACAAAAAAGATCCTCAATGTTTGGGCAGAAAACGTTTGGGATACCGGAATTGCATTTGGAACAGTGGCTGGAAAGCGAGGAGATACAACTGTAGAAGTCACAACGTATCGCAGTGACAATTATGATTTCGAAAGTCGGAAACCAGAAGTTGAATTTGGCTCCACCATAGAAGGCGATTTATCCCGTCGCGATTTCACAATTAACGCGATGGCGCTCGAACTTACTCTTGGCGCGCCGATGTTTTTGGATCCCTTTAACGGCCTTCAAGATTTAAGTAATCGAGTGATCCGAACACCTACAACCGCGGAGAGTTCTTTTTCAGATGATCCACTAAGAATGATGAGGGCTGCACGTTTTGCGAGCCAACTGAATTTCAGTGTTTCACCTGAAGTTCTGGAAGCGATGAAACAAATGTGCGGACGAATTTCAATAATCTCTGCAGAACGAGTACGAGATGAATTCATTAAAATGCTTTTGTCCGAGCACCCCCGTATAGGTCTAACAATGCTTGTCGAGACAGGTCTAGCTGAAATAGTTCTTCCAGAGATTCCAAAACTGCAACTTGAAATAGATGAGCACCACCATCACAAGGATGTCTATGAACACTCATTAACCGTTTTAGAGCAAGCAATCATGCAAGAGGGCCGACTCAACGGTCCAAATTTAGTGATTCGTCTCGCAGCGCTGTTGCACGACATTGGAAAACCGAAGACGAGAACTCTGATTGCCGGCGGAGGTGTCTCTTTCCACCATCACGAAGTAGTGGGGGGTCGATTAACAAAAGATCGCCTAAAAACGTTGCGGTTTAGCGGTGAAGTGATTGACGACGTATCAAAATTAGTAACACTTCATTTACGATTCCACGGATACGGTGATGGAGAATGGACGGATTCGGCTGTTCGTAGGTATGTCCGTGATGCTGGAGAGTTACTCACTCACTTACACGTATTGACTCGCGCCGATTGCACTACCCGAAATAAACGAAAAGCTGACGCACTCGCCGCCACATATCAAAGCCTAGAAGAGCGAATTGTGGCATTAATGGAAGAAGAAGAGTTGCTAAAGATTCGTCCAGATCTCGATGGCGCTGATGTGATGCGATTATTAAAAGTAAAGCCTTCATCGGTCGTCGGAGAGGCGCTAGATTTCTTGCTCGAGTTACGCCTTGAGTATGGACCCCTTGGTCAAGATCGCGCGGAGGAAGAACTCATGAAATGGTGGTCGACTAGAGGGTGAAGTTGAATTTTGATTGCCTCAACAACCGTCCAACAACCATGAAATAAGCAAGTGAGATGAGCACCGGAACTATAAATGATTTTCCAGAAGCGGGAAGTAAAAGAGCAGATATAACTGCCCCAGTGACCATTGCAGTATTTACAACGACATCATAAACAGCAAAAACTCTACCCCTGTAATAGTCATCAATTTTTGATTGCACAAGTGCGTCATTAGTGACTTTAACGCTTTGGCCAAAGACACTTACAGAGAAGGCAGTCAAATAAAGGAGTATTTGATTCTGAGCAAAAGCGAGCAGCAGAGGTGAGATTGCGGCGGCAGTCATCATGAGACGAATCCAACGGTGTCTCCCAAATCGAGCGACACCAAAAGGCGCAACGAGTGCACCGCACGTGATGCCTGCCCCACTGATTGTTAACGCAATAGCAACCCCTGCCAGGCCAGCGTTGGGATCACTTGCTAGGTGAAAAGTATTCCTTTCCAATAAAAGGGCGGTGAGAATAAGTGCGGTCAAACCCCCTCGTTGTACTGCAGTGGCAGCGATTCCACGCGCAGCATCTGAGTGCTTGCGAAGAAAAGCAAAACCTTCTTTCATTTCTACAAATCCTTGAGTCACACCCCCAGCTGGTTTTTCATGATCGAGCGGACCAATTTCACTTCTTTGTAAACGCAAAACAAGTAAGGAGGTAACGAGATAACCAACGGCAGCAACGAGAAGCAATACGGAATCAGAATGGTTTGCATTATTCCAACTAGTTAAAATCTTGCGAAGTCCAAGTCCGATCCCACCGCCTACCACAACAAAAAGAGACCCCCCTGTTACAGCCATAGCATTTGCGGTAATAAGAGATTCACTTCCAACTAATAGAGGTAACCCCGCTGATAATCCAGCGAGAATTAAGCGATTTATTCCGAAGGCGAAGAGAACAACAATGGTGAGCTCCACGCCGGTCTTACCGTTAAAGATCAAGATTGCAATAAGAATTAAATCTAGAGCTCGGAGAAAATTGCTAAGAAAGAGTGCGCGCTGACGTGAAACTCGATCGAGGATCGTGCCTACAAATGGGCCAATCAGTGAGTACGGTAGGAGAACTACAGCAAATCCAAGTGCAGCACTCAATGCATTTGCTTGGCGCTCAGGTGAGAACAAAAGGAATGAAGCAAGAGCGCTTTGAAATAATCCATCAACTCCTTGACCCATCCAGCGCACAGCAAATAAGCGAGAAAGTCTGGGGTGGCGCAAAAGCGCTAGGAAATTCAGACTCGACATAGCGTGAAGGGTAGTTTCTTTACTGAGAGATTTCTCGGTCCTGAGGCTTTATAAGGAGATGATTGCGTGAGGCTGTAACCTTCATGCGTGGCACGAAAACTACTTTTCCGAGCCGCCATATTTATTGGCGGTTTCACCTTCATTATTGGCGTCGCGCTTTTTTCATATGCCTATTTCACGGTGAGTATTCCTAACCCCAATGATTACGTTAATAGTCAAGCCACAATTATTCAGTATTCCAACGGCAATGAAATTGGTCGCATTGGGGCACAGAACAGGACGATTGTTCCCCTAGCTAAAATTCCTCTCAATGTTCGCCATGCAGTATTGGCTGCCGAAGACCGTAGTTTCTACACGGAGCGAGCATTTAGTATCACAGGGATTTTGCGCGCTGTTGTAAATAATTTGCGCGGAGGCGCCTTGCAGGGCGGTTCGACCATCACTCAACAATATTCAAAGACTGCTTTTTTAACTCCCGAACGAAGCGTTCAACGCAAAATCAAAGAACTAGTAATTGCAATAAAACTGGAAAGCCAACTTTCAAAAGATCAAATTTTTGAAAACTACCTGAACACAATTTACTTTGGGCGCGGTTCCTATGGCGTAGAAACGGCATCCGAGCAATACTTCAATCGCACTGTCAATCAACTCACGCTCGCACAATCTGCAGTGCTAGCAAGCATCTTGCGTTCGCCGGGTTATTACGATCCCTCGTATTCTGTGGCAAATGCTAAACGCCTAGAAGGACGCTTCACGTACGTCATTAACGGCATGGTTGCTGCAAAATGGATCACAAAAGAAGATGCAGCCAAAATTAAGTTCCCCGTCGTAAAAGAGAGAGTCACTTCTGGATCTTTATCGGGCCCTAAAGGTTACATAATTGCTCAAGCGCAGAAAGAACTTAACGGGCTCGGATTTGCAGATGAGCAGTTAATGATCGGCGGGCTCATTGTTCGAACTACTTTGGATCAAAAATCTCAACAATCGGCCGTTGATGCCGTCGACAAGCAAACCCCAAAAAAAGCGCCAGTTGATTTACACGTTGGATTAGTTGCTGTTCGACCCGGTACTGGAGAAATTATCGCGCTCTATGGCGGCAAGGATTATTTGGTCCGGCAATTGAGCGATGCGACACAGGCAATTGCCCTTGCTGGTTCCACTTTCAAACCATTTGCCCTTGTTGCTGCGCTTGAACAAGGAATTCCACTCACGTCTATATGGAATGGTGATTCACCACAACTTTTCGATGATTTAGGTAAGCCTTATCCGGTTTCGAATTATGGCGATGAAACATGGGGCCCAATTGATCTTTTAAAGGCAACAGCCCATTCCGTGAATACCGTCTATGTACCACTTGGAATTAAAGTTGGTCCAGAGAAAGTAATGGAAGTTGCTCGTCGCGCTGGTATTCCGATGAGCGTTGCCCTTATGCCAACCCCGTCCATTGTCTTAGGACCAGCAAGTCCCCATGTTGTAGATGTTGCAGCTGCGTATGCAACATTTGCCGCGCAAGGTGTTTATGCAAAACCATTCTTAGTCAGTCAAGTGCAGGGACCTAATAAAGGTGTTTTGTACGAAGCGAAGATTCAAGGACAAGAAGTATTTTCAAAAGATGTCATGGCTGATCTCACCTATGCACTACAAGAAGTGGTGAGAAGTGGTACAGCCACATACGGAACAAGCGGTCTCGGGCGTCCAGCCGCAGGCAAAACTGGCACGAGTGAACAAAACGCATCCGCATGGTTTAGTGGCTACACACCACAACTTGCTGCATCTGTTGCTTTCTTTAAAGAGAATGCATCTCAAACCCTTAATGGCATTGGTGGACTTACATCTGTCACTGGTGGAACCTTCCCCGCCAAAGTGTGGACCGCTTTTATGAAAGGCGCATTAGCTGGCCAACCTAAACTTGATTTTCCTCCACCAGTCCACATTGGTGGTACAGAGCCCATCGTAATGACGACACCCGGAGCGACCGCGCCCACGGATGCACCCTCTCAATCCCCCAAGCCTTAGCACTTCTAGAATGCAACGCATATTTTCATCCGTAACTCCGACGAAAATAATCATCATTCTTGCTTTATTAGCGAGTCTCTTATCCTTTGCCAAGTCTGACCACTGCAGAAATAACGGATGGGCATCACCAGATGTCGATGTTCATGCATGTTATTCGGACATACCCTCCCTCTTTAGCGCCAGAGGCCTGGATCTGCATCATTGGGCATATAGCTCAGGAGAAAAATCTGTCGAGTATCCAGTAATTACGGGAGTTGTCATGTGGGCAACGGCATGGATGGTTGCATCCGGCAAACACTCAACTCGAAATTACTTTGACCTAAATATCTTTTTACTCTCATTACTTTTCATCGGGACACTGTTAGTCACCTTTAAGTTGAACCCGCGTTATTCGTACCTTCTTGCACTGTCTCCAGCAGTAATTGGATCCTTATTTATAAATTGGGATCTTTGGGGAATCTTTTCAATGATGTTGGCGATTCATTTTTTTGATAAGAATGAAATTAATCGAAGCGCAGCTTTACTAGCGGTTTCAATTTCTACAAAATTTTTTCCAGTCCTACTTGTCTTACCCATAATTTTTATTCTCTGGAGACGTAATGAAATTCGCTCGATTGTAAAATACTCAAGTGTCTGCATTGCGGTCTGGCTAACAATCAACCTTCCAGTAATAATTACAACACCTCAAGGGTGGTGGCATTTCTATCAACTTAACTTGCAGCGCGAATCTGACTGGGGATCAGTGTGGTATGCGCTCTCGTTACTAGGATTGAACATTTCAGCACTCAATTACATTTCGGTACTTTTATTACTTGCAGTCTCAACAGCAATGGTTATTTACCTTCTCGAACTATCAAGAACTCCTAAACTTGCAGAGGTGAGCTTCTTGCTTCTAGCAGCCGTCTTAATTGTTGGAAAGGTTTACTCCCCCCAATATGTGTTGTGGTTAGTCCCACTTGCAGTGATCGCGCTCCAGTCAAAAAAAGAGCTGCTTGCTTTTTGGATATGGCAAGCAGGGGAGGCGATTTACCACGTGGCAATTTGGCAGCATTTAGCGTTAGTGAGCGGATCTCATTTTGGATTACCGGATGCGGGATATGCCTGCCTGACATTGGTGCGGATCGCTACCTGCCTCTATTTCATGGGCGTTTTGATGAAGAATCGCCTATCTGAGCGTCCACCACAGGCGGGAGATTCGCATAGCCGAATAGCGGATTTTCTATTCGGTAGTGCCTCAAGTTACCCTTAGGCCCCTTACCCGGTTGGTTCGCCAATTGAGGAAAGAGCAATAACTCTCCTGTCACGGAAATACCGTGGCCGCTTTAGTCCAGAGGAGGTCGGGTTAACGCATGCGTCACTATGAATTAATGGTCATTCTCGATCCAGAGTTAGAAGAACGTACAGTCACTCCAAGCCTTGAGACTTATCTCAAGATCATCAAAGAAAGCGGCGGCCGCGTCGACAAGCTCGATGTTTGGGGCAAGCGCCGTATGTCATTTGAGATCATGAAGAAGTCCGAAGGAATCTACGCAGTTGTTGATATGCACTGCGAGCCTGCTGCAATCAAAGAGTTGGATCGTCAACTGAATTTGAATGAAGCGGTACTGCGCACCAAAGTTATGCGCCCAGAGTAAATCTAGCCATAACTTATTAAGTAAGAGAAACAAGTAGAGACGAGAAGAAAATGGCAGCAGGAGATACAACAATCACGATGATCGGCAACCTTGTCGATGATCCAGAGTTACGTTTCACCCCATCAGGTCATGCAGTTGCCAATTTTACAGTTGCGTCAACTCCACGAAATTTCGATAAAAATACGAATGAGTGGAAAGACGGAGACACCCTTTATCTACGATGTTCACTATGGCGTCAGCCAGCAGAGAATGTCGCCGAATCTCTTACAAAAGGTATGCGCGTAATACTTTCTGGTCGCCTGAAGCAACGTTCATATGACACCAAAGAAGGCGAAAAGCGCACTGTCTTTGAAGTAGAAGTTGATGAAGTAGGTCCATCTCTTCGTTACGCAACAGCGAAGGTCACTAAGACCACTCGCCAAGGCGGAGCGGGTGGCGGATTCTCTGCACCAGCAAACGAAAGTGTCAATGAAGATCCATGGGCTGCTGCTTCAACATCTCCAGCTGCCGGTGGATGGGCCACCAGCACCAACGATGATCAACCACCGTTTTAATCCACTAACCATCCATTCCTGCACCAACTAATCACACGATTAGGCAGGGCACCCGAAAAGGAGCACCACAATGGGAGCACGTAATAACAGAGCGCTCAAAGAACCAAAGAATAAATCAGCGAAAGCTGCTGCACTGAATAAGAAGTTTAAGAAGAAGCCATGCAGCTTCTGCCGCGACAAAGTGACATATATCGACTACAAAGATATTGCCACCTTGCGTAAGTACATCTCCGATCGCGGCAAAATCCGCGCTCGCCGTGTCACAGGCGCCTGCACCCAACATCAACGCTCGGTTGCAACAGCTGTGAAGAACAGCCGTGAAGTTGCACTCCTGCCTTACACCTCAACAGCGCGATAAGGAGAATGACTCAATGAAACTTATCCTTACTCGTGAAGTATCTGGCTTAGGCCGCGCTGGTGATGTCGTAACCGTTAAAGACGGTTTTGCTCGCAACTTCCTACTCCCTCGTGGAAATGCAATTGCATGGTCACTTGGCGGAGAAAAGCAGATTGATGGAATCCGTCGCGCTCGCGCATCACGCGAAATCCGCGATTTAGATCATGCTAAAGAGGTCAAGGCATCACTTGAAGCTGCAACAGTTACCGTTTCAGTCAAAGTTGGAACTGCCGGACGTCTCTTTGGATCAGTGACCGATAAAGATGTTGCTGCGGCAATTAAGTCTGCCGTAGGTCTAGATATCGATCGTCACTCAATCAAGACTGCTGGTCACATCAAGAAGACTGGCGACCATGTAGTTAAAGTTTCACTCCCACACCACGTGATGGCAAGTGTGACAGTTAAAGTGGTTGCAATCCCATAAGTACAACTCAACTCTTAACGGGCTCGCTGATTACAGCGGGCCCGTTTTGTTTGTTACCTGTGTTAAAGCTTTTTTAAAGTAGGCGCCAGAAAATTCTCTTTGAGCTGACTCGTATTTAGCCATTCCCCACGACCAAAAATCAAAGTCCAGCTCTGAGATAGAGCCTTGAATTGATGCCCAGAGAGTCCATCCATATTTTCCAACCAAAGCCATTAACCATGCGCGAGCAATTTTTTCTGGGCGATGTTTGCCGTAATAGGCAGTAACAAGCTCTTCAAGTTTTTCAAACTCCAAGAATGATTCAGCCCATATATTGCCGAGTTCAAAGCAAGCATCATTATTGCCCGAATATTCGTAGTCGATGAGCCATATTTTACTGCCATCATCGATGAAATTTCCTGGAAGTAGATCGTTATTGCACGGCACAAGGCCATCATTCAATATTTGCATGGCGCTTCGGATTTGGAGAACTTTGTCCGCATATGCCATATACCCGTCGGGTAATTTGAAACCGCGCTCTTGAACAATCGCGAGGTAACTTTTTTGAATTTCAAACATATTAAAATCTCTCACAAAAGATTTCCCTGAATGGAGCATTCGAACACTTTCCGCAATGCGTTCTAAATTTTCGCTGACATCTTTTGCCGCATACGTTCGGCCTTCAATATATCCGATGACGAGAAGGCCTTGACCGGGTAGGTAATCAAGAACTTGTGCTCCAATTCCAATTTCGGCAGAGATTTTAGAATTTTGATATTCCGATTCACGGTCGATAGATAACAAGCTTGAAGAGTTGCTAGAAATTCGCGCAACATATTTGCCCGCAGTAGTGGCAACGAGAAGATTTCGATTTGTAATCCCACCTGATAATTCAGTAAGAGATTGACGATTTTGTAATCGAGGAACCTGATCCAATAAAACACCGAAGGTCGCTTCTAAGGATGTATTGCTGAGACTCACTACTTCAGGATACATTTCAGACATGTCTACGTCTGTAGTCCCGACCAGAGCGAAAATTATCATTATTGGCGGCGGCGTCGGCGGGACATCGGTCGCCTACCATTTGGCAGAACTAGGCGAGAAAGATGTGATTCTCCTTGAGCGAAGTGATCTCACAAGTGGATCTACCTTTCATTCAGCGGGATTAGTGGGACAACTACGCGCGGATCCGACGCTTACGAAGATGAACATGCATTCTGTGGAGCTCTATCGAAAATTACAGTTGACTCAAAACCCACCAAGTTGGACTGAATGTGGAAGCATTAAATTGGCATCTACCCCTGAGCGGATGGAGGAAATTCGCCGCCAAATCGGATGGGCTCGCACTTTCGGACTTGATTTACAAGAGATATCACCAACGCAAGCGCAAGAACTCTTCCCGCTTATTGACCTTAAAGGAGTAATGGGCGCTTGTTATATGCCCTCTGATGGCCAGGTAGACCCGTCTCAATTAGCCATGGCGCTTGCTGCTGGCGCGCGGGCGGGCGGTGTAAAAATATTTACACACACTCGAGTTCTAGGAATAAAGAGCGCAAATGGTCGAGTCACTCATGTGGAAACAGATAAGGGAACTATTGAATGCGAAATTGTGGTTAATTGCGGAGGAATGTTCGCTTCCGAAATAGGACGAATGCTTGATGTGCGAATTCCAATTATTCCTATGAGCCATCAATATCTCATTACCGAGAACTTTCTCCCTGATGGCCCAAAACTTCCATCATTGCGTGATCCAGACTTGCTTATCTATTTTAGGCAAGAAGTTAACGGTTTGCTCATGGGCGGGTATGAACGAAACTCGCAAGCATGGGTTACTGACTATCAAAACTTTGACAAGATCCCACAAGATTTCAACGGTCGACTTCTTCCCGAGGACTGGGATCGCTTTGAAGAAATTGCTGTCAACTCACAGATCCGTGTTCCAAAAATGGGCGAGATTGGAGTTAAGAACTTCATCAACGGACCAGAGGGCTTTACTCCTGACAACGAATTTTGTTTAGGTGAAACAAAAGTGGGTGGCTTCTATGTAGCTGCCGGATTTTGCGCACATGGAATCGCCGGAGCCGGAGGAATTGGAAAAGTTACTGCCGAATGGATCGTTGCTGGTGAGCCGACGATGGATTTGTGGCACATGGATATCCGTCGCTTCGGAGATTCGTATTCGTCACCTGATTTCACATTGAAGCGCATTACAGAAAACTATGAGGCCTATTACGATATTCACTACCCAGGCGAAGAACGACAATGCGCACGACCACTGAAGAAATCTCCCATTTATAATTGGCACAAAGACAATGGCGCAGTCTTCGGAGAAAAGGCATCATGGGAGCGCGTCAACTATTACAAGGCAAATGAAACAAACGATCAATTAAAACCCTTTGGCTGGGCTGGGAAACATTGGTCCTCTGCTGTGCACGCCGAACACACGGCAACTCGAGAAAATGCTGGTCTGTTTGACGAATCCAGCTTTGCAAAACTGCGAGTTACTGGGGCGCGAGCAGGCGAATTCCTCAATTTTGTTTGTGCGAATAACGTTGTCAGGGGCGCGGATCGAACGGTCTATACGCAAGCGCTAAATTCACGAGGCGGAATTGAATCAGATTACACGGTCACGCAAATAGATACGCAAAGTTTTATGATTGTTACAGGTACCGCATTTGGAAATCACGATTTGCAATGGCTGGAAAAGCAGCGCCGAGAAAATGACTTTATAGATGTAGTTATCGAAAATATTACACCGGAGCTGGCTTGCTTCGGACTGTGGGGACCAAAAGCACGACTTATTCTTCAAAAAGTTACCGCCACAGATGTGAGTCATGAAAGTTTCCCGTTTATGCATTCACGTGAAATTGAGATTGCAGGAGTTAAAGTTAGGGCCACTCGCATCACGTATGTAGGGGAGATGGGTTGGGAATTTTACGTGCCAGTCAACTCTGGTATGAAAGTGTGGATCGCGCTGATTGATGCGGGCCACGAATTTGGATTGAAACCTTGTGGATACCGAGCCATTGAATCACTGAGATTAGAAAAGGGTTATCGAGCCTGGGCGGGTGAAATATCGACAGAGACGAATCCGTGGGAGTCAGGCCTGGGTTTTGCTGTGGCGATGAAGAAAGAACACTTTATCGGCAAGAGCGCGCTTACTGCTGCAAAGAAAAATGTTGCAAGAAAACTAGTAGCGATTATCTTTGACGATATTCGAAGTGTCGTTTTGGGAAATGAGCCGATTCGCATCAACAATCACATCGTTGGCCGAATCAAAAGTGGCGGACAGGGTTACAGCATCAAAAAAGCAATTGCTTATGCCTATCTTCCGATAGAGCATTCGGAAGTTGGATTAAGAGTTGACGTTGAAATGTTTGGCCAATGGGTAACTGGTGTTATTGCACTTGAGCCACTCTTCGATCCAACCAATTCGAAAATTCGTATGTAAAGGTTCGGTCTCAATAATTGAGAACTGAAAATAAAGATTTCTCCACAGCCGTAAATGTGGGGCACCCGCATCTGACCTGCGGTAATGCTGGGTTAACCCACCGGTGGACAAAGTTACCCACATGCCATCAACACCCATTCACACAGGAATAAGGCTCTTTTTCCCTAGTTCTCCACAGCTGTGTCCACACGGCGCCGAGGGGTATTTCGCTTCTTTTCGCACCCGTAATTACGGTTCACCCAACGGCAAGTGCTCGTTGTGTCAGTGCCTACTGAGAGGGTGATCAGCGTGAGTATCGCAGAACTACCTCAACGAAGCGGCCGACCTGAACCCGAGTTTGAACGCACGCCACCGCAAGATTTAGTTGCAGAACAAAGCGTCCTTGGCGGAATGTTGCTCAGTAAAGATGCAATTGCAGATGTTCTTGAAGTTTTACGTGAGCGCGATTTTTATCGCCCCGCACATGAAATTATTTATGACACCATTTTAGATTTATATGGCCGCGGCGAACCAGCCGATGCTGTGACGGTCTCTGCAGAATTAACAAAACGCGGAGATATAGCTCGTGCGGGCGGTGCACCATATTTGCACACTCTTATTTCATCCGTTCCAACTGCAGCCAATGCTGGCTACTACGCGAAGATTGTTCGCGAACGCGCGATCATGCGTCGACTTGTCGAAGCTGGTACAAAGATTGTGCAGTTGGGTTACACATCTGAAGGCGATGTTGACGATTCTGTCGATCAAGCGCAAGCTGAAGTTTATGCAGTTACCGAACGTAGAGCCAGCGAAGATTATGTTCAACTCAGTACGCTGTTGCCACAGGCACTCGATGAGATTGAAGCAATTTCAAAAGGCACAGGTGTTGAAGGTGTTAAAACTGGATTTAAAGATCTCGACACTCTGACAAACGGATTACACCCCGGCAACATGATCGTTCTTGCTGCGCGCCCAGCCGTTGGTAAATCAACCCTGGGCCTTGATATTGCGCGGTATGCATCTATTCATGGAGGCAATACATCTGTCATCTTCTCTCTTGAAATGAGCCGTTCTGAAATTACGATGCGCATGTTGTCTGCAGAGGCGCGCGTAGGTCTCAATAACATTCGTGCAGGAAACCTTAACGATGAAGAATGGTCGAAGCTGGCACGGCGTATGGGCGAAATTTCTGCAGCGCCACTATTTATTGATGACTCTCCAAATCTTTCTCTCATGGAAATTCGGGCCAAAGCGCGCCGTCTCAAGCAGCGCCACGGACTAAAACTCATCATCATCGACTATTTACAGTTGATGAGTAGTGGAAAACGTGTAGAAAGCCGCCAGCAAGAAGTTTCTGAATTCTCTCGTCAACTTAAGTTGTTAGCAAAAGAACTCAATGTGCCAGTGGTTGCTATTTCGCAGCTCAACCGCTCACCCGAACAGCGCTCGGACAAGAAGCCAATGCTCTCTGACCTTCGCGAATCTGGTTCGATCGAGCAGGATGCGGACTTAGTTATTTTGCTTCATCGCGATGACATGTACGACAATCAAAATCGCTCTGGTGAGGCAGATCTAATTATCGCAAAACACCGTAACGGCCCTACTCGCACGATCACCGTCTCAGCACAACTGCACTTCGCTCGCTTTGTGGATATGCCGCAAAGCAGTGCGCCACAGGATTACACCCAACAACGCGGAGAAAATCAGTAATTAAATTTTAATGCGCTGCACTTCGAGCGCGGTCGGCGAGAATAATTCCTACGATCACCACGACACTTCCAAAAACTTGAATAGGTGTCAGCACTTCGCGTAACCACCACCAAGCAAACCCGCCCGCAACCACTGGTTCCAACATACCAATAACACTACTTGTGGATGCGCTCAGCTGCTTAAGACCATGCAAGACGCAGATGTAAGGCACGAGGGTCCCCATTGTTATAACCCAGAGAATCAAGACCCATCCTGGAAGTGTTTGGGGACTAAAAATTCCCAGCAAATTAATATCTTGAGTAAAAACTTGGTAAGGAAAATCCCACACCGGCGTGACTATTAACCAGAAGGCGGTGGCGATCCCAAGTCCCCAGACCGTTAAAGTGTCGGTGCTTCTATGAGCCACAAGTTTTTCGCCTAACAAAAAATACGCGGCAAGTGCGAAAGCATCTATAAATGCTGCTACGACACCCAGTCCATCTAAGGTCATGCCGTCCCACACTCGAGCTACGAGTAGAAGGCCGGAGAAAGCTAGTGAAAGGGAAATCCACATAAGTGGCGGAACAAATTTCTTACGGATGAAACGTATATATAGAACAATCCAAATAGGGGCTGTAAATTCAATAATCAGAGAGATTCCTACCTGCATTCGGCTGATGGCCAAGAAATAAAATGCCTGGACGATTGAAAATCCAATAACACCGTAAGCAATGAGCCAGGGCAATTCAGCTCGGGAGGTTTTCATTTCGGCGCGGTTACGAGCTAACACATATAGAAACAGAACCAGGAACGCCCCCGTGCACCTCACCTGTGTCAGGCGCGAGGCAGATAAGCCACTGGTGAGCAAGAGTTTGGCAATAATGCCGTTAAATGCGAACGCTGAACTTCCAAAGACAAGAAAGACTTCAGCGCGCAGCGACTTGAGCATTAGGCCACCTTATAGGCAAGTGGTTAAAAAGCCGCCTCTGAAATCTCCATAATCGCGCCATCGGTAGATTCGACGATTTTGCGATCGGCAGTGATGTGTGGCAAGAAATTGCGAACAAAGAATTTTGCCGAGGCAATCTTCCCCTCATAGAAGGCAGCATCTTTTCCAGCGCTAGGCAGCTTTGCAATTGCAATTTCTGCTTGCCGGAGCAAGAGCCAAGCAGTGATAATGTCACCGACAGCCATCAAACAGCGAGAGGTATTAAGTCCTACCTTGTAGATCTCATCAGATTTTTCTTGAGAGGCCATAGCGTGACCAACTAGCACTGCAATGATCCCGTTAAGGTCACCAACAGATGTGTAAAGGACAGCTTTCTCATCTGACAAAGCTCCTCCAGATTGCGCGAAGGTTGCAATCTCTTTCCCTAAGAGGCCGATTGCCCGACCACCGTCTTTAACAATTTTGCGGAAGAAGAAATCTAATCCCTGAATTGCCGTGGTTCCTTCGTACAAAGTATCAATCTTCGCATCTCGAACATATTGCTCCAGTGGCCAATCTTGCGTGAAACCAGAGCCGCCAAAAGTTTGAAGTGATTCGGTACCAAGAAGCATCCATGATTTCTCACTGCCAAAACCCTTAACAACTGGAAGCATTAAATCATTGAGCGCTATGAGGTCATCAAGCCTGTCTTGGTCATCGCCATGATCTTTTGCAATCGCGATGTTGTCTTGAAGGGAAGCGGTATATAAAACAAGTGCTCGCATGCCTTCGGAATATGACTTTTGAACCATCAAAGAGCGCCGCACATCAGGGTGATGAATGATCGTGACACGAGGGCTCGCCTTGTTCGCCATTGCCTTCATGTCGCCGCCTTGGATGCGAGTCTTGGCATAAGCCAGCGCTTGTTGGTAGCCGGCAGAGAGCGTTGCAATCGCCTTCGTGCCAACCATCATGCGTGCAAACTCAATAACCTTAAACATCTGCGCGATACCTTCATGGACATCTCCAAGAAGCCATCCAACTGCAGGTTCGTTCTCTCCTAGATTCATCTCACAGGTGGCTGAAACATTGAGCCCCATCTTGTGTTCAACTTTTGTGGCGTAAACACCATTACGTTTTCCAAGTGCGCCAGTTTCAAAATCAAACATAAATTTTGGTATGAGGAAAAGACTTAAGCCCTTAGTACCTGGTCCGCCGCCCTCGCGGCGAGCAAGGACATAGTGAATTATATTTTCATTCAAATCGCTATCACCAGATGTGATGAAACGCTTTGTCCCGGTGATGTGCCATGTTCCATCTGGTTGCTCTACCGCTTTTGCTCGGCCAGCACCAACATCACTTCCAGCATCAGGTTCTGTCAACATCATTGATGAGCCCCAGTCACGATCGACCATGAGTTTTGCGATTTTCTTTTGCTGAGCATTTCCTAACACATAAGCAACATGTGCGAATGATGCGCCAGATGCATAGATGTGAACTGATGGATTCGAACCTAGGACCATTTCGCCAATGGCCCAACGCACTGAAGCCGGAATGATCGTGCCACCGATTTCCACTGGTGCATCGATCCTCCACCACTCACCATCGATGTAGGAGCGGTAGGATTTTTTGAATGATTCAGGAACTTTTGCATCTCCCGTAGCTGGATCAAATGAAACTCCAACACGGTCACCTTCTATAAAAGAGGCAGCGAGATCGTTTTCAGCTAAGCGCTTTACTTCTTCCAACATTCCCATGACGGTTTCACGGTCAAGATCTTTATAAACGGAAGTTCCCAACACTGATCCCCGATCGAGTAGATCAAAGAGACAGAATTCAATATCGCGAAGGTTTGCGGTGTAATGGCCCATGGCTAAATAATGCTACCGACCAGTAACATAATCAAGTAAGGGCTCTGTCGTGAGCCTAATTACTTCAGATTGTGACTCTTATTTCTTGGCAGTGGGCAGCAATCTCATATCACCGGTGTGGGGCCAGGTGTGGAGCAATTTAAAGCCTTCGGCATATTTATAACCTGCTTGAATACCGCGAAAACGGGCATGAATAAACATGTTCTCGGTGAATTCTGTACCAAAGACGTGATCAATCCACGCTACCTGGCTCACATGAGAAGAAAGCATCGCTTTTTTGGTTTCCATTACAGAAGTCACATCGACAAAGAACTCAGGGTCAAATCCATTTCCAATAATGGTGTCCATCACAAAAACAGTGGGGATTGGAGTTTCAGGGAATTTTGTTTTTACTAGAGGAACACTCACTGGGATGCGACAATCGATAGCAATAGATCCAGCAAGTCTGTGGTCGGGATGGTAGTCATTTTCGTTCAACACGAACATGATATCTGGACGCGCTTGGCGAATCGCATCAATGAAGCGTTCTCTCGTCTCGCGATTATCAAAAAGCCATTCATCATCAAAGTCCATCCAAATCACTGTGGCACCAATAATTGCCGCAGAAGCTTTTGCCTCCTCATGCCGAGTGTGAGCAATCTGCTCCCGGGTGATTGTTGGATCACCTGTACCAACATTTCCATTAGTAGCGATGGCGATGAAGACTTCGTCGCCCCGTTCAGCACAGAGGGCTAAAGTTCCGCCACAAAGCCATTCAACATCATCCGGGTGGGCAGCGACTGCAAGAACTCTCATAACTTTCTACTCTCTCTTGGTGTGTGGGTTTTTAGAACTTGATAACAGTACGGAGATTTCCTTGCCAATTAACTACTGCGTCAGGAACCTCATCGAGCGAAATGACTCGATCAACGAGCCCGCTGGTTTTGATGGTCCCTTTCGCAAGTAGATCAATAAGTACCGGCCACGCGCCCCTCGAATTTGTGTGACCGGACAACCGAAGGTTTCGCAGAACGACATCCGCGATAGGAAAATGATTTGCAAATTCTTCACTAAACCCATAACAAACAATAAGTCCGTGGTTTTTTACACCGCTAATTGCAGTTTGGATGCTCTCGGTATTTCCCACAGAGTCGATGCTGAGATCGGCTGCTGCTTTTTCGAGAAGATCACTTGTTGTCAGTCGAATGTTGGGATCAATGGAGTCAAATATTTCCCTTCTCCGTGGAGTGCGTAGGGAAACATCAACGCGATCAGCACCTAACGCGAAGGCCCCAGATGCAAAAGCAACACCTGCCAACCCTCCACCAACAACCAGAACCCGATTTCCAGCAATTTTTGCCCCAGAAGCCAACAGGGCACCGAAGGGGATAACGAAAGGTTCGGTGATAACAGCTTCTTTCCATGAAAGATTATTTGGGACTTTGTGTAAACGGGATGTAGTTACACGTACATACTCTGCCCAGCCACCATCTGCCGTAAAACCTAATTCACCCGGGTTTAAACACTCAGAGGCTGGGGTCTCTAAGCAAGCTTTACATGTTCTGCATGGATCAACTGTGTCAACAACAACATTGTCACCGGTATGAATGGTCGCTGATTCATCTCCAGCAACAACAACTCCTGTAATTTCATGCCCAAGAACTACACGGGGAGCAATATCGGGAATTCGCCCTGCTGTTACTTCACGGTCTGTGGCACAGATGCCAGCAGCTGTAATTTGAACAAGGGATGTGCCCGACAATAATTTAGGTAGTGGCTTTTCTTCAACTCGCAGATCCCCTTTCCCATACAAAATGACTGCACGCATCTGACTGGGCAACGCCACTTCGGAATTCAAATTCTCGTAGAGAAAGAATAAAGAAATCTAGAGTTCGTGAGCCAAGAATTTCTCATGGCGTAAAGAGATCGATCCCTCCAGTGAAATGCAGAACCGCCTTACGGTCAAGCTCTAGCGCAAGTCCTGGTTTCATCGGGATTGTTAACATTCCATCTGCGTCAAGAACCCATGGTTTAGCCACGATTGCATCAATGTAAGCAGAACCCGTGCAGTACTCAACCAAATCGGTTCTTGGTAGGGCTGCTGCAAGTTGTAGGTCGACCGCAAGACCTACTGCGGTGTTCCAACCATGTGGGATCACTCGCACATGTTGATCTTCAGCAGTTTGTGCAATGCGCATAAATTCGCTGATACCACCAACTTTTGTAACGTCAGGCTGGATGATATTTACTAAACGATCCATAAGGTAAGGCTGAAAAGTTTGGCGGCGCGTGAGCACTTCGCCACCACTGATAGGTACAGGACTAGCCGCAGTTAAGTCTGCAAAACCTTTGTAATCATCTGGAGTCATCGCTTCTTCAAACCATGCAACGTCATACTCTTTAAGCATGTGTGCGGTATTAATTGCCCATTTAGGATCACTGTGCCAGTAGGCATCGCTACCACCGGCATCGACAGCTAAGAGAGAATTAGGGCCGATGGTTTTTCTGGCTGCTTCAACAATCGCACGATCAAGTTCTTTGTTAACGCGACCAAACGGCCCCCACCCGATCTTGAATGCAGTAAAACCCTGTTCCTTTAAATCAGAAAGTATTGGGATGAGCTTCTTAGGCTCATGCATGAGTACGGAGGCATATGGACGAACACGATTTCTATAGACGCCGCCGAGCAGACGAGAAATAGGTTGACCAGTTACCTGTCCTAAAATATCCCAGAGCGCAATGTCGATGCCGCTAATCGTGTGGGTGACAGATCCACCACGGCCTTGCCAAAATGTGTTTTGATGCAGTTTTTCAGAAACACGAGTCGGCTCCAAGGCGCTTTCACCAACAAATTGGTCCCGGAGTAAATCCAGCGAGGCTAAAACCAGGGCTTCGCTTGTAAAAACGCTTCCCACCCCGACAACGCCTTCATCGGTGTGAACGCTTACGAGCGTATGGACTACATCCGAGGGTGTGAGTTCGTGTGACCAGCCCCCGGCGGGTGTCTCTCCGCGTAGTCCAGCGGCTCTAATTTCACGAATTTTCACAGTAACCCCATTTCACGCTCAATAATTTGGAAAAGTACTGGATAAGAAAAGTAAAGTCAACTGTTGACAATCGACGATGCTTTGGCAGAATCTCACTAACTGTTTCCAGGCTCTGCCTTGGCACCAGGGTCTCAAAAAAAGGGGGCTACCCCCATTCGTCGACTGGAGGAAATGTGAAGTTTCTAAAAGATAAATCATCTCTTACACATGATGTGAGTGCTCGTCGTAGAAATCTACGGTTCGGTGCTGCCATCTTGGTAAGCGCTTCCTTGGCTTTGGCATCAACAGCTGTTGCTGCTACTAGCGCATCTGCTGCACCAACTGGTCAACTCATAATCGCAAACGCTGAACCAATTACTGCTGCGTACTACGATCCACACTCAGCATTTGGATTAGTTGATGCACAACTCGGCTCATTGGTATATGACACCCTGCTCTTGATGGATAAGAACGGCAAGCTATCACCAAGTCTTGCTTCATCCTATAAGCGCGTATCAAAAACTGAGGTAGATGTCGTAGTCCGTACCGGAGTGAAATTTCACGATGGTACAGCACTGACACCTGCAGATGTTGCTGCAAGCATTAACCGGGTAATCGTGAAGGATTCGCCATTGGCGTTTGCTCTCCTTGGCGCACCTGGCAAGGCAACCGTAAGTGGAGACACAGTAAAGATTGTTACCGATAAGCCTTTTGGTGCATTGGAAAACTCTCTTGCGGTAATTGCAATTGTCTCATCTGCTGACATTGCTAAGCCAGATAACTGGAAGGTCACTGCAAATGGAACTGGACCTTATACATTCGTTTCGTATAAGAACAACGACATTACTGTTACGGCCAATCCAAGCTACTGGGGCACTCAACCTAAAATCAAAACCATAATCCTTCGCTACATCGAAGATACTCAAGCTCGCCAGAGTGCATTGCTGACTGGTCAGGTTGATATGTCTACTCGTGTTGGCCCTCAGGAGATCGCTGGAGTTAAAGGCAACAGCAGTTTCACTGTCTTCTCAAATCAAGGCCCACCTTCACAGATCATCTCGATCTGGACAGACCGTGGACCTCTGAAGGATCCAGCTTTGCGTCGTGCGATTTCTTACGCAATTGATCGCAAGACAATCAATGCTGTTATCCAAGGCGGAATGAACAATCTCGCCTTTAACGGTATGCCAACAAACATGCCATTCTACAAGCCAGCTGCTGAGCACTATGCATACAACCCAGGAAAAGCGAAGGCGTTATTGAAGTCCCTTGGCTTCAACAACAACCTCACACTTACTATGTCAACCAGCAGCTTGGTACCAAAACAAGCTGAGATTGACCAAGCAATTGTTGGATATCTGAAGGCTGTAGGCGTGACTGTTAAGTTGACTAAACTCGAAGTTGGAAAGTTCCGTACTACATATTCCGATTACGACATGTCACTTAACACTATTGCAACATTCAACAATGACCCTAGCTTTGCTCTCGGCATTTATGCCGGTGGTATCGGTAAGGCCGTGTTCCAATGGTCCGACGCTAAGTTCGATGCACTCTTTGCAGCGCAAAGAGATGATGCAGGTAGTACTCGTGGAGCTAAAGTCAACGCTGCACAGACCTACCTCTGGACTGTAGCTCGCACACTTTGGGTTAGTGATGAAAACTGGGTTTTCATTGTTAACAACAAGGTAAAGAACTACACCCGTTCACCATTGGTGGGTGAAGCTCTAATAGTCGACGCTTCTCTATAAAGTAACGAGGGTAAAATATAGAAAGGGGCGGACACTGTGAGGTTCTTCTTATCGCGGGTTGCGCAAGCACTCGTGATTGTAAGCGGCATCACAGTGTCCGTCTTTTTTATGCTCCGTTTTACTGCAGGTGACCCGGCTCGAATCCGCGGGAACTTATTTTCTACGAACGAAGTCTTAGATGAGTACCGTCGTCAATTCGGAACAGATCGAACAGTCTTTCAACAATTTGCAACATTTCTCAATGGTGTAATCCACGGAAGCCTGGGAAATAGTTTTAGGTATCAGGAGCCAGTAACTGGACTTGTCTTACCTGCCCTTCGCCACACGATGCTTCTGGGCATGACGGCACTACTTATCTCTCTTTCCCTAGCAATTTTACTTGGCACAATCTCTGCTCGTAATCCTCGTGGGTTGGTAGCGCGAGCAAGCGGGGTACTGGCCATCTTCGGGCAAAGCGCCCCATTGTTTTGGATCGGCTTGCTGCTCATAAGTTTATTTTCAGTCAACTTAGGTTGGTTACCATCAGGCGGCTTTACTAGTTGGAAGAATTTAATTCTGCCAGCAGTTACATTGGCCATGAATATATTGCCTTCAGAGATGCGAGTGCTATCTGCCAGCGTGAAGGCAGAGCTAGATGAGGATTATGTAAGAACGGCGCATGCCTTTGGTCTTGCCCGCTGGAGGGTCTATTTTGTACATGTACTACGAAATGCGTGCTTGCCACTTCTTACTGTTGTTGGCAACGATATGGGAATGCTCCTTGGTGGCGCGATAGTCGCCGAAGTTGTCTTTAACTTTCCCGGAATCGGCACACTCGCTTTGGTAGGACTTAATGCTCGCGACTATCCTCTTTTGCAGGGAGTAACAATTGTTGCTGCATGCACCTTTGTACTCGTGAATTTATTGGTAGATCTTCTCTACACCGTGATCAATCCGCGCGTGCGCTTGGGTGGAGCGACGTGAAAGAGAAATACCGTGGACGCGGTTTATTGATATTTAGTTCCATACTCATGGGTCTAATTGTTGTTGTTGGGCTATTAGGCCCCTTCCTATTAGTTGACCCTCTTGATCAAGATCTCATCAGCGCCATGAAGCCACCGTTTTCAGCGCATCACATATTAGGGACCGATCCTCTTGGAAGAGACATTCTAAGTCGCATCGCAAGCGGTGCTCGGGTCTCGTTAATCGTCTCTATTTTAGGAATGATCGGATCCCTCACCGTGGGTACCATCATGGGGCTTATATCTGGCGCACGAAATAGATGGTTGGCATGGGCAAGTGATCGCCTGATTGATGTGCAAATGGCATTTCCTTATATTCTTCTTGCAATAGTGATTGTTTCTGCGACAACCGCCTCGCTCCCAATTTTGATCCTATTAATGGTTTTGGCTGGCTGGGCCTCTGCTGCTCGAGTAATACGAAGCATTGTGTTGAGTGAACGCCCAAAGGATTATGTAAAAGCCGCCGAGCTAGTTGGAGCGGATCAAAAGCGAGTTCTAATTAGGTACATCGGGCCCACTCTTGTGCCAGCAATTTTTACAATCGCACCGTTGCAAGCATCAGCCATGATTGTTATGGAAGCGACGCTCTCTTTCCTAGGCCTTGGTGTACAACCACCAACACCAAGTTGGGGCGGCATGCTCTTAGAAGGCAAGGTTTATTTGAGCGAAGCTTGGTGGCTAACAACAATTCCCGGAATTGCCATTGCAATCACGTGCGCGGCATTAATTGGCATAGGCGAAGGTCTTTCGGTCAAACTGCGAGGAGATCGTCGTCGTCGAGTTGACCCCTCTCAATCAGAAACGGTTAACGCTAAGTCGAACTCCACAAAACTAAATTCTGGCGGCGATAAATCATGATAACCGCAAGAATGGATTCTCAAGCAGAAGCATTGCTTTCAATTAGGGGTTTAACTATTGCGCTAGATGATCGACCCGGAACTTCACCGGTAGTTCAAAATTTAACTTTTGACGTTCGCGAAGGCGAGTGCGTAGGAATTGTAGGCGAGTCTGGTTCTGGAAAATCGCTCAGCAGTTTGGCTCTTTTAAACATGTTGCCCAAAGGTGTGCACATCTCTAGTGGCAGCATCATTGCTGCGGGTAAAGATCTTACAAAGGCAAACGAGAGAGAGTTAAGAGATGTGCGTGGGTCATTAGTCTCGATGGTTTTCCAAGATCCAGGGGCAGCTCTCAACCCAAGTCGTACGGTTGGAAAACTTCTCGCGGATGTACTTCATGCCCATTCGGATTTATCTCGCGAATCAATTCGGGAAAGAAGTATCGCCGTGTTGAATGACGTCGGGTTTCCAGATCCAGAAAGTCGCTTAAAAAGTTTTCCATTTCAGTTGAGTGGGGGCTTGCGACAAAGAGTTGCTATCGCGATGGCACTAATTAATCGGCCGAGAATTTTGGTCGCAGATGAACCGACCACGAGCCTTGACGTCTCAGTCCAAAAAGGTATTTTGCAGCTGATCCGTCGTAGAACTACTGAAGATCGAATCGGGTGCGTCTTTGTAAGTCATGATCTTGGTGTCATTGCCGAGGTAGCCGATCGTGTAGTCATTATGTATTCAGGCCAAGTTGTTGAAGAAGGTCCAGTAGCAAACGTGCTCACCAATCCACGCCACCCGTATACCCGAGGCTTAATAGCGTCTGCTCCAAACATGACAAGCACTCTTGCAAATCCGCTGCGCCCAATCCCAGGCTCTTTACCATCGGTTGGACGCACACCAAACGGATGTGCTTTTCAAGACCGCTGCCCGGATAAATCCAAAGGACAGTGCGCACCACAAGATCCTTCGTGGACTACTGACTCCAAAAATCCTTCACACCGCTGGCTATGCCATGATTCAAGCAATTCCAGAGCAAAGGCTTCGTTATGAAACCCTTATTAGAAGCCACGGGGATTGTTAAAGAATTCCGAGGACGAGGTCGCTCACTTGATGTTCTAGCCCTTGATGGAGTTGATTTTTCAATCATGCCGGGTGAAGTGGTTGGCATAGTAGGAGAAAGCGGATCCGGAAAGAGCACCTTGTCTCGAATTCTTGTTGGAATCGAACAAGCCACTAAAGGCGTTGTACGACACAACGGCGAGGAAGTTAACACCCCAGCAGATTGGCGCAAACTGCGTTTCGATGCGCAATATATTTTCCAAGACCCGTATCTCTCACTTGCTCCGCACATGAGTGTGGGTCAGAGCATCGGTGACGGACTAGAGATTCGTGGCGAAGGTACTCCGGCTGATCGAGCCAAGCGCATTGCCACCACTCTTGAAATGGTTGGACTCAAAGCCTCGGATGCGCAGTCCTATCCAGCAGTATTCAGTGGCGGTCAGCGACAGCGCATTAGTTTAGCGCGCGCATTAGTGCTCAATCCCAAAGTTATTATCTGTGATGAAATAGTTTCAGGCCTTGACGTTTCTGTTCAGGCACAAATTCTTAATCTTTTAGTAGAGCTTCACCGCGAACACGGAGTGGGCTTAGTCTTCGTTTCTCACGACTTGCGAGTTGTTAAATACTTGTGCCAAAGAATTCTTGTTATGCATCGTGGCTTAGTTGTTGAATCCAATAGCACTGAAAAACTTTTTTCTAATCCGCAACACGAGTACACACAGCATCTATTGAGCTGTGTTCCTGCTGGACTATCCCCGTCAGGCGTGTGACTCATGGAAAAGTGGGACCGTAACTGGGGTTGTCGCGTTGACATAGATGCAACTTCGCGCGGATGGGAAAGCGCAGTCTTACAAAACTCTAAATTGCGCGTCACAATTCTTATAGGTAAAGGCTGTGATGTTGTTGAGGTGCTCTACAAGCCGCGCGATATGGACATCACGCCTCGTACGGGACGTGGACTCAGAAGGAGAGATGAAGCAGTTGCTGCGCCGTGGTCTGAGATGGGCTCTTTCCTAGATCAATATGAAGGTGGTTGGCAAGAGATTTTGCCGCATGGCGGCCAACCAGGAACTTTTCAAGGTGCTTCGTTTGCACAACACGGTGAGTCCAGTCGTCTTCCTTGGAAAGTAAGCATTGTGGAAGATAGCTCAGAAAGAGTTGAAATTTTGTGTACTTCACGATTATCGATCATGCCTTTTTATATGGAGAAGCGTTTTAGTCTTAGTGGAAATAGCGCGACTCTCACCATGAGTTCGATGGTTAAAAATGAAGGAGCCGTTGAACTTCCAGTAATGGCTGGGCATCATCTTGCCTACGGGGCACCCTTTATTGGTCCAGGTGCAACGATTGAAATGCCTCAAGGCACAACTTATAGCGCACACGCCGCAACCGTTTTTGAAACCGGACGGCGCAGTAATGGCGCATCTGGCACGTGGCCAAAAATGACAAGTGATACTGGTGCAGAAATTGATATGAGCGTATTACCTCCTAAAGGAACTAAGAGCGATCTGCACTACATCAAACCCTTGGAAGGTTGGTATGCCATCACTTCTGCAGATGAATCCATCACAGCAAAAGTTATGTGGGATAACAAATCACAACCCTATCTATGGTTCTGGCAAGAATTTGGAGCTGGTAGGACATACCCCTGGTGGGGAATGGAATATCTACTCGGCCTTGAACCATGGACCAGCGCTCCTGGTTCGGGGCTTGCCGATGCTGTAGCCGCTGGAACTGCTCCACACATTAAGCCCGGAGATTCAATTTCTACCGCACTATCTGTGCACATAGATGAAAGGAAAAGTAGATGAGAATACTTGCCATTGGAGCCCACCCAGATGATGTAGAGATTTTATGTAGTGGCACTTTAGCCCTCTGCGCTGAACGCGGAGATCAAATCTTTATCGCCATCGCTACAAATGGAAATGTTGGTACGGGCGATCCAGCCATCACACGCGAGCAAATAGGGGCAACCCGACATGAAGAAGCGAAGAAGTCAGTAGCTCACATCGGAGCAACGTTGATTTGGATGGATTTTGATGATGAATGGCTTTTCAATAATCAAGAAACTCGAGAACGCTTTATCGACGCTATCCGAGAAGCACGCCCAGATGTGATGATTATTCATGATCTTAACGATTACCACCCTGATCATCGCATCGCCGGGGCTATAGCGCGGGATTGTCGTATTCCCGCTAGCGTTCCGTTGGTGAAGACTAAATTCCCCGAAACACCGATCCCAACAGTTTTTGCAATGGATACGGTTTTAGGAAATAGTTTCGAACCTGAGTTCTACGTTAATATTTCATCCGTGATTGAAACTAAGAAAAAGATGTTACTTAGTCATCACAGCCAGGCTGCCTGGTTGAAGCATGTTTTCGGAACTGAGATAACTGACAACATGTTGATCCAGGGAAAGTTTCGTGGAGCTCAAGCTGGTTACGAGTATGCGGAAGGTTTCAAATTGATGCACGACTGGCCACACACTGGAGACTCGAGGTTACTGCCATAAAACTTCGCTCAGCTAAATCTTCCCCGAAAACAAGCGTGGATCTACCTCGCCTTAATCGCGAGAGCTCCACGATGCGCTCTGGAATTACCGAGGCTCTGCGACTTCGAATTATCGATGGAACATTGCCGGCTGGAACACGCGTTTCCGAAGAATGGGTTGCGAGCGAAATGGGAGTGAGCCGTGGTCCGGTTCGCGAGTCTCTTCGCGAATTGGAAAACGAAGGCCTACTTGTCGTTAATGCTTATCGTGGAACTTTCGTTAAGGAAATTACAACCGAGGAACTTCGTAATGTTTTGATTCCAATTCGTCTTATTTTGGAAAGTCGTGCTTGCGTCCTTGCAATACCAACGATGACTGAGGGAGATTTTCAGACCTTGGCTGGAATTGTGGATCTTATGGACTCCGTAGCCACCGCTGGAGGAGACGGCGCACTGATCGAGCTTGTCGACCTTGATGTTCAGTACCACCAGTTCTTAATGAGTCTGTGCGATCAGTACCACACCATGCAGTTATGGAAATCAATTCAACCCCGCATTCGGGTGGGCTTTTATCGTCTAGGCCTCAGGCACTTTGATTATCAAGAAATTACCGTGGAACATCAAATACTTTTGGATGCATTGAGAACTCGTGACCCTAAAGTTGTATTGCCAGCCCTTGAGCATCATATTTGTACGGATCAATACAGGCTTTTGGATCGAGTCGAAAAAGAGCAAAAATAACGCTGAAATATCAGATTTTAGGCCGGCGTGGAGAGAATCTTCAAAATTTCTTTTGACATGTAATCCCTGATAGAAATTCCCTCGTCGATATATTTTCCATAATTAAAAAATCCATGAATCATTCCTTGGACGTCATTGTGAGAAGTTGTTACTCCAGCCTCTTCTAATTTTCTTGCATAGTCGATGCCATCTTGGCGCAAAACATCGAATTCAGCGGTAAGAATTATTGCAGGTGGCAACTGTGCGAAATTGTTGGCGGCATGTGGAACGGCATAAGAATTCGCTAAATCCTCATCCCCGTTGAGGTATTGCTCCCAAGCCCATTTAATCCCCTTTTGTGTGGAACCAAACCCTTCAGCACAAGGAACGCCAGGATGAGAGACATACTCTGGACCATTAGCTGGGTAGATGAGTAATTGGTATGCCAACTTATACTCACCTGTATCTCGTGTCTTAAGAGCAACAGCTGAGGCAAGATTTCCGCCAGCGCTATCACCACCAACACCAATTTTAGTGGAATCAATATTCAAGTGAGCTGCGTTTGCAAATGTCCATTCAATTGCAGAAAAGCAGTCATCAAAAGGAATGGGAAATTTATGTTCAGGTGCCTTTTGATAATTGACAGCAATAACAACAGATTGTGTTTTCGCAGCTAGGGTAGTTAATTGTGCGCTGTAGCGATCGATGTGGAAGGCAACCCATCCGCCGCCATGAAAGTAGATAAGAGCGTTAAAAGGACCGGGACCATTTGGTGTGTAAATGTTTATAGGTAGATCGGCTGTCGGGGAGGTGATGTATCGATGCTCTATACCGACACTTGGATCCAGTGGGCCTGCGAGATCGTTATCGGTGTGGGACAGCGCTCTGACACCGTGAAGGTCCACTGTGATATCGGGAGCGTTTGATTGTGCTTCCATCTCCAAAAATGCGCGGGCTTGGGGATGCAAAGGCATGGGAGCGACTCTATAAGTTTTGATCCAGGTTAGATATCGCTTCTCTCAATAGGCAAGAGAGCGGGCGACGGGAATCGAACCCGCGCTGCCAGCTTGGGAAGCTGACGTGATGCCATTTCACTACGCCCGCAAGACCTAAGAGCCCATTTACCCAAAGCATAGGCAGGGACGGTAAAGTCACCAACTATGTTGCTGAGCGATCGAGATATTCACTTAGAAATTAAGGCTGGCCGAGTCAAGGTAGAACCTTTCGACACAGGGATGATCCAACCCTCCAGTGTGGATGTGCGACTTGATCGTTTTTTCCGTGTTTTCGAAAACCATAAGTATTCAGTGATTGATCCCTCTATTGAACAAGGTGAGCTCACACGCGAAGTAGAAGTGGCACCGAAAGAGTTTTTCATTTTGCACCCAGGTGAATTCGTTTTGGCGAGCACCTATGAAATTATTTCTTTACCTGATGACATTGCTGGACGCCTAGAAGGTAAATCCTCTTTAGGTCGTCTTGGTCTTTTGACTCATTCGACCGCGGGATTTATCGATCCAGGATTTTCTGGACACATCACTTTGGAACTTTCTAACGTTGCCAACTTGCCAGTGAAATTGTTTCCTGGAATGAAAATCGGGCAACTGTGTCTCATCAAACTCTCATCTCCCGCTGAGCATCCTTACGGTTCGGCGCTTTATGGTTCACGTTATCAAGGTCAACGCGGGCCGACACCAAGCCGCTCATGGATGAATTTTCACCAAAGCGATATTAAGTAGCACTTTCTTGGACTAGACCTCCCAGAGGCAAATAGTAAGCACTCAGGTGCAAAGTTCATCTACTGGTACTTTTCCTAAACTGGAGTAGATTACTGACATGTCAAAAATTGAGATGGTTCTATTAGTTATCGCAGCGCTCGCATTTTTTGTTGTCTCTCTCTATAACCGCCTAGTGCGCCTCAACGTTGCAGTGGACGAAGCGTTCGCGCAGATCGAAGTTCAACTCAAGCGTCGTTCTGATTTGATTCCAAATCTAGTTGAGACAGTTAAAGGTTATGCGGCGCACGAAAGCGCAACCTTTGAAAAAGTTGTTAACGCCCGAGCTAAGGCTACTACCGCCACAACAGTTGCTGATGTGGCTGCTGCCGATGGCATGGTCACGCAAGCCCTTCGCGGATTATTAGCAGTTGCTGAGGGGTACCCAGAACTTAAGGCATCCAGCAATTTCTTAGCCCTGCAAGAAGAGCTATCCACCACTGAGAATAAGGTCTCTTTCGCTCGTCAGTTCTATAACGACAATGTGCGCTCGTTAAATACAGCAGTAAAGACGATACCTACTTCACTTTTTGCTGGTATCGCAAAAGTAAGCAGCCGTGCTTTCTATGAAGTAGAAGATCCTGCATCTCGACAAGCACCAAATGTGAAGTTTTAATATTTAATGGCTGAAGTTTCATTTCGAGGCATGGAAGCCTCTAACAAAAGAAAAACATATTTACTTCTAGCTGGTATGGGTGCACTTGTCTGGGTTGTTATTTACGCAGCCTTGACTTATTTTGGGGCAAGCACAGTGGGAATAGTTCCCATCGCGGTTGGAATAGCACTTGTATCAGTGTGGGGTTCGTATTACGCATCAGATTCGATTGTGCTGCGTATGACTGGAGCTCGCGAGATCAGCGAAGGAGAGAATCCAAAGTTGTTTAATGTGATTCACGAAGTTGTAATCGCAAGCGGTTTACCGATGCCTAAAGTTGCAGTGGTAGAAGATAGCGCCCCTAATGCATTTGCAACAGGCCGTAATCCAAATCATGCGGTAATCGCTTTTACAACCGGAATTTTAGATGCGATGGATCGAGATCAACTTCAAGGAGTTATTGCTCATGAAATGTCTCATGTTGGTAATCGAGACACATTAGTTTCTGCAGTCGCCGCAACAACCGCGGGAGCAATTGCTCTGCTTAGCGACATGCTGACACGCATGATGTGGTTTGGTGGTGGACGTAGAGATAGCAGGAGCGGTAATTCAAATCCAATCGCGCTCGTTGTTTCGCTCGTCGTCTTGATTCTTGCGCCCCTTGCTGCCATGTTGTTGAAATCCGCAGTTTCACGTCGTCGTGAAGCTCTGGCTGATGCAACAGCCGTATCCTTCACGCGAAATCCTGCAGGATTACGTTCGGCACTTGAAGTTTTAGCTGCGGATTCAACAGTGGTGCAACAACGCTCGACCGCTGTTGCTCATATTTGGATTGAGTCTCCACTAGACGCACGTTCAGTTTCGAGACTATTTGCTACACATCCACCTATCGAAGAGCGAATCGCAGCACTGCGCGCAATGGAAAGCTTGGGTCCTGCGCAGTAGTACGTGATTGATGTTTGGGCAAAATGTGATTCAGATTTGGCGAGAAGGTGTTTGAGGAACCCCTCTTCACTACGAGTGAAATTTGGGCGATCTTATTTAGAATTCAATCAAGGCTGCTAAAAGTCAGATTCTTAGTGACTTAAAGGGAAAAAGAGTGTGAATGTTGCGCCTTCGCCGAGTTTTGAAGCCACACTCACTCGGCCGCCGTGGGCTCGCATTACCGAATCAACGATTGAAAGACCTAACCCACTTCCCTCATTGCTAGTGCGTGCACGCGATGGATCGGCGCGGAAGAAACGCTCAAAAATTCTTTCTTGATCACTTTTGCTTAAGCCTGGCCCTTGATCGGCTACGGCAATTGTAATTCCTTCGTCAGATTGCGTAACTGTGATCGAAATTTGTGTGCCGGCGGGGGTATGAGTGCGTGTATTAGCAAGTAAATTTGCAATAACTTGGTGTATTTGATGTGAATCGCCAAGGACAAAAAGATCATCATCTGGCACTGAAAGTGAAATGGGATGTTGTGGGCCAGCTGCTCGAGCAGATTCAATCGCTTCTTCTACGGCTTGCTTGACGTTAACGGGTAGTTTCACGATCTCACGCGATTGATCTAGGCGAGCGAGTAAGAGAAGGTCTTCAACAAGTGTTCCCATACGCACAGATTCTTTTTCAATACGTCCTATCAATTCACTTGTCTCGATGCCAGGTTGAACCGCTCCTTGGCGATGTAGTTCAGCAAACCCACGAATTGCAGTCAGTGGAGTACGTAGTTCATGACTTGCATCTGCAATAAATCTACGGAGCCTGTCCTCACTTGCTGTACGTGCGGCAAAAGATTCCTCAATACGGGAAAGCATTTGATTGAGTGAGCCGACAAGTCTTCCTACTTCGGTGTCAGGTTTTGCGTCCGGCAAACGAGCAGATAAATCTCCTTCGGCAATTAACTCCGCAGTGGATTCAACTTCAGCGAGGGGCTTCAATCCAAATTCAATAACTTTTCGGGAAGCAAAAGCAATAAGCAAAAGTGCAATCAGACCAATAAAAATAAAGAGAAACTGTAATTGATGGACAGTCTTATCGACTCCATCGAGAGATTGCGCGACAACAACACTTCCAAGTGAGGATGGAAGAACTCGTGCTAATACCCGAAAGTCAGCACCCGGGGCCGAAATTGTGAAGGGTAAATTCTTTTGTGCTGCCACAATCGAGGGAGTGAACCCCTTTACGAATTTGGTAATTTCTTGAGTGTTGAGGTCTCCACCTAGAACACCAACAATGTCACCTGTTGGATTGAGCAAAGTAACCGACATTGATGTGGGCACCTGGCGTAATGGCCGAAGGATGCGCGTTGGAGCAAGTTTTGGTCGAGGCGTAGCTCGGTCTTGGGATTCATCGCTCTCGGATGCAGATTCTTCATTTACTGGTAACTGGTTTTCATCAGGGGCAATTCCTGCGCGATCTAAACGAAGAGATGTTCCTCCGGCAACACTTGCAAGCTGTGAATCGACTTGGCTGGTGAGGTATGAATGAAGTGCGCTTCCTGCGGCAATATCGGAGGCGATAAATCCGAGACCAGCCAGAACAACAACGCCGACGACGAGTCGATTCTTTAAACTCCACAAACTTAATGGAGTCGAGACTCTACGGCGCTGAGATTCCATCATAAAAGTAGATAGTGCAGCGCACTATTTTCTAGGGGGCATCCGTAGGCGATAGCCAACCCCACGCACTGTGTGAATAAGCGGTGGGTCGAATGTGTCAATTTTTTTACGAAGGTAGGAAATATATGTTTCAACAATTCCTGCATCTCCGCGAAAATCATATTGCCAGACGTGATCCAAGATTTGTGCCTTAGAGACAACGCGGTCGGCATTGATAAGAAGGTAGCGAAGCAAAAGAAATTCGGTGGGGGAAAGTTCAATCAATTGGCCCGCACGATAAACCTCATGAGTTGCTTCATCTAGTTCTAAATCTGCGAAGCGAATCTTTTCGTCATCAGGAATAATTTCAACGGCTCCTGTGCGGCGAAGTAATGCACGGATACGCGCTACAAGCTCTTCAAGACTAAAGGGCTTTGTCATATAATCATCGCCGCCGATAGTCAGGCCTGCAACCTTGTCTTCCATGCCATCTTTAGCGGTGAGGAATAGAACGCCAACATTGTGGCCTTCACTGCGCAATTGGCGACAGACTTCAAAACCATCGAGATCTGGCAACATGACATCAAGGATCATTGCGTGAGGATGAAATTCTTCAGCAACCTGCAATGCCTGCGCGCCATTAGCCGCGGTGCGAACATCAAAGCCAACGAAACGAAGGCTCGTAGCAATGAGATCGGAGATGCTCGACTCATCATCGACCACCAAGATCTTGTGGGTAGTTACTTCCTTGATATCGCTCTGTCCTGCACGCTCTTTGAGAGTCGTCATTGTTATCACCTCGCTGCGCACAATGCTCCCGAATGCTGGGGATTGTCTGAGAATACTACGAATTACGACTAAGGATTTAGGCTGGCTTCACCGACCTCAAGAGCGCTTGGGCAACATCCAAAACCTCGACGGTGGATTCGCGAGCGGCAACGCCATCGCTGACCATGACGCGACAGAACGGACACGCCACCGCTACCTCTTCTGCGCCAGTTGCAATGGCTTCATCGACACGGTTTAAGTTGATGCGGGTACCAATTGATTCTTCCATCCACATTCGCCCACCGCCTGCGCCACAACAGAATGAACGTTCTTGATTACGTGGCATCTCTTTCAGCGTCACACCAGTTGCGGCGAGAAGTTCGCGAGGTGGATCATAAATTTTGTTATGACGTCCCAGGTAACAAGGATCGTGGTAAGTCAATTGTTTTTCATTCTTAGTAATCGGAATAAGTTTGCCTTCTCGCACCAATTGGTTGAGAAGTTGGGTGTGGTGAACCATCTGCAATTCAAAACCACTTTGCGCGTAGTCGCGACCGATCGTTGTGAAGCAGTGAGGACAAGTGACCACAACTTTCTTTGTACCTTTATCTGGGCGAGCCGCAAAAACTTGCGTGAGAGTTTCGATGTTTTCGCGGGAAAGAATTTGGTACAAGAATTCATTTCCGGCCCTTCTTGCAGGATCACCGGTGCACGTTTCCTTTTTGCCAAGGACAGCAAATGAAACTCCCGACATATAGAGGAGCTCGGCTACAGCTTTAGTAGTTTTCTTTGCGCGTTCTTCATAAGCCCCTGCACACCCAACCCAAAACAAATATTCGACATCATCAGGTAATTGACCTTCGACTACGCGGATTGGGAAATCGCATTCGGCCATCCATCCATCGCGATCAGTGCGATTGGTACCCCAAGGGTTTCCCGCACTTTCTAGATTGCGGAAGGTGCCACCAAGTTCTGTTGGAAATTCGGATTCAACTAATACCTGAAAGCGCCGCATATTAACGATGTGATCAATATGTTCGATATCAACTGGGCACTCGTTCACGCACGCCCCGCAGGTAGTGCAAGACCAGAGAACCTCAAGTGAGATAGGCGCAAATTCGCCAACCAGAGCTTCATTTTTGACAACCTTGGACATTGCGTGGTCACGCATCGCCATGATGAGCAACTTGGGTGACAAAGGCTTATCGGTGTGCCACGCAGGACACTGAGACTGACAACGGCCGCATTCGGTGCAGCTAGTCATATCCAGTAGGCCCTTCCAAGATATATCTCCCCTGGTCCCAAGTCCAAAGACATCGTCATCGGCTGGATCTTCAAAGTCAATAACTTTTCCATGCGAGAGCATCTCTGGAAGTTCACCTAGTGAATTAGTTCCATCGCTATGGCGTTTGTAGTAAACGTTAAAGAAGGCGAGGAATCTGTGCCACGCCACACCCATGGTGAGGTTGAACGCAATTACGATAAACCACAGCATTGAAACAAAAATTTTTACCGCAGCAATTATTTGAATGGACTGTGTAATCGTGTGAAGACTTAAATTTTTGAAGCGGGCTCCAATAAACCATGTGGTGATGAAATGTTGATTCCAGATTGTGTATTCAGATAAAGCCGCTTCAAAGGCTCTTAAGGAGATAACACAAAAAACAATGACAAGAATTGTTGCTTCAACGAAGTAAGCCTTGAGCGATCCCGAACCAAAGAAGCGAGATTTTCTATCTTTCCGAAAGATCCGAGTGAATTGTCGAATTCCAATTAATGCAACAATTCCAATTCCCGTTGCCCATGCAGTTAGTTCGGTGAAGTATTCGTAAGGATAGAAACTTCCAATCCAAGGAAGAACGAAATAAGGATTTGAAACTTGACCATATGCCGTAACAAGAGTTCCAAAAAGTGAAAAGAAACCAATCATGACAAACCAATGTGCTATTCCGGTTCCAGTGAAATTGAGCATCTTTGTATGGCCCAAGATTTCACGAAGCATGTTGCGCAATCTGCGCCCACGGAAATCACTTCGAGTTGGGTCGGGTTGCCCAGCCTTGTAAATAGCTAAAAGTTTTTTGCCATTGAAGGCAAGAAGCGTGAGAGCTACAAAAGTAATCCCGTATGAGATTGCGGGAATTAGAAGACTTAACCAATAGGACATAGTGAAGAGGATACTCAGAGCCGGTTTAGACCAGGAGACTTCCTCCAGGCTTTACTAATGAAATCTTGCGAAGTTCCCGAGAAACGAGGAGAGAACTGGTCAAGTAAGTTAAAACTTGAGCAAGAACGACTCCATAAATACCAAGAATAAGAACGCCAATAATAGCGAGAAGTAGATACATTGTTATCAAGACCAATGAAATATTGGAGTTGACTCTATCTCCACCGTTTCGGATTAAAGTGGCGGCGGAGAGAAGGTAGGCGGCTCGAAGAATTTCTTGGAAAACAACAAGGTAATAAATTGCCAAAGGGAGTAGCCAATTTGCGCCGAACCAGTATTTAGTGAAGTAATAAACAGTAATTCCAGAAAACCCATATAACAAGACTGCAAGTGCGGAAAATCCTTTGCGATGTGATTCGAAAGGTTTCGAAATGGATTTGCCATGGCCGGCCACTAGCAGGTTTGCAAGGGCTTCCGGAAGAAAGCGAACGTAATTAATTAGTCCAGCCATTACTGAGTATTGTGTGAATTTTGCTAAAGGCATGAACCAGGCCACGATCAGCTTGTCTGAATAGTCTGCTAAACCACTAACGAGACTATAGACGTGATTGTGCCTAACTGTTTTTAGGAAATCATAAAGCTCAGCGAAATTTCCAAGTTTGCGTAAACTCAACCTTTTAACCACGATAAAAAAAGTGCAAACTACGGAAAAAATATAAGACAAATTAAAAGCAATCAGAACACAAGTTGATAAACTATACGAACTCAACAATCGCAATAGAAAGTAGAGTGACACCTGAAGGATCGCAACAACAACTTCCACAACTCCAGCAGTTCGAATTTTCCCAAGCCCGATTAAGATGTTGGTACTGGAGTAATCCAAACTTGCCATTAAAGCGAAACCTGTGCCGAGTATTAGTAGCGAGATTGGCAGGTGTGACTTGATATGCGAATAAATGAGCAAGCTTCCAAAACTAATCCCAGAAATTACAACAGAGGTACTTATTAACAGGAGAACCACTCGAGTAAGAGCCAGTGTTTGCATCTCGGGGCTGTTGGATAGTTGCCGGAAAGTTAGCGTTATACCTGAGGCCAGAAGGTAGATGAGGGTGATGGCGGTTATAAGGATAAATCCCATGACTGATCGGTTTTGGATTCCCAATTGGCGACTGTAAATGAGGGCAAAGATGCCACCGAGCCCTGAAGACAAGACGCGCATGGTGAGAAAAACTGGGCCTTTGCTCAAGAAACCTTTCTGAGAAGACCGTCGCATCGGCTTAATCTAGTTGCGCCGCGGGAATAAACCCGTCCGCCCCCCTGTTCCACCCAATAGCAACCTTGAGTCGATCTGACTCAATCTTTTGACAAAGAGCGGCGCAAGGTTGAAACTTAGAGCAGTGGCCCAGGAAGGGCCAGAAATAGGAGCAAAAAAGATGGCTAGAGCAGTTGGAATCGACCTCGGCACTACGAATAGCTGCGTGTCAGTACTCGAAGGTGGCGAGCCTACGGTTATCGCCAACGCAGAAGGTGCCCGCACAACACCCTCGATCGTGGCCTTTGCCAAAAATGGCGAAGTCCTTGTGGGCGAGGTGGCCAAGCGCCAATCCGTCACAAACGTCGAGCGCACTATTCGCTCGGTCAAACGACACATGGGTACTTCTTGGAATATCGATATCGATGGCAAGAAATACACCCCTCAAGAAATTAGTGCGCGTATCTTGCAAAAACTCAAGCGCGATGCAGAGGCTTACCTTGGCGAAACCGTTACGGATGCAGTTATTACTGTGCCTGCATATTTCAATGACGCACAACGCCAAGCAACAAAAGAGGCTGGCGAAATTGCCGGTCTCAATGTTTTGCGCATCATCAACGAGCCAACTGCAGCCGCGCTCGCATACGGACTCGACAAAGCGGATCAAGAGCAGACAATCCTTGTTTTCGACTTAGGTGGCGGAACATTCGACGTTTCACTTCTTGAAATCGGCGATGGCGTTGTCGAAGTGAAGGCAACAAACGGCGATAACAATCTCGGTGGAGATGACTGGGATCAAGCACTGGTTGATTTCCTTGTAAAAACTTTTGGTTCTAAAAACGGAATTGACCTCACCAAAGACAAGATGGCCATGCAACGTATTCGCGAGGCTGCCGAGAAAGCAAAGATCGAACTTTCTTCCTCCCAGCAAGCATCTATTAATTTGCCATACATCACTGTTGATCCTGAGAAGAACCCACTTTTCTTGGATGAAACAATCACACGCGCGCAGTTCCAATCCATGACTGCAGATTTACTAGAGCGTTGCAAGAAGCCATTCCAAGCTGTTCTTAAAGATGCTGGAATTCCAATTGCAAACATTCATAGCGTCGTACTGGTTGGCGGATCAACACGTATGCCGGCAGTGGTTGATCTTGTTCGCTCACTAACTGGCGGCAAAGAACCAAATAAGGGCGTAAACCCTGATGAGGTTGTTGCTGTTGGCGCATCGTTACAAGCAGGAGTTCTTAAAGGTGAAGTGAAGGATGTTCTCCTTCTGGATGTCACACCTCTTTCACTCGGCATTGAAACCAAGGGCGGAGTGATGACTCGATTGATCGAGCGCAACACAACGATCCCAACAAAGCGGAGCGAGATCTTCACCACCGCTGATGACAATCAGCCAGCAGTGCAGATCCAGGCCTACCAAGGTGAGCGCGAAATGGCTGCCTACAACAAGAAATTGGGCATGTTCGAGCTCACCGGTCTTCCACCAGCACCACGCGGAATCCCACAAATCGAAGTGACCTTCGACATCGATGCCAACGGCATTGTGCATGTTTCAGCCAAGGATCTTGGTACAGGTAAAGAGCAGAGCATGACCATCACTGGCGGTTCCGCACTTTCCAAAGATGAGATCAACCGCATGATGGAAGATGCAGAATCACACGCCGAGGAAGATCGCCAGCGTAAAGAAGAGGCAGAGATTCGCAACACTGGTGATTCGCTGATGTACCAAACTGAAAAGTTTTTGGCTGAAAACGGCGAAAAACTTAACGAAGGCGAAGCTGCAACCAAAAAGGCTGAAACTGAGGAAGCACTTGCTGAACTCAAGACAGCTTTGGGTGGAGCAAACTTCGACATGATTAAGAGCGCAACAGAGAAAGTATCGACTTTAAGCCAAGCACTTGGTGCGGCTCTCTATGCATCTCAAGCGGCACAACCTTCGGGGGAGCAACCTGCCGAAGATGGCGTGGAAGATGCAGAAATTGTTGAAGAAGCATAATGACTGATTCAACAGAATCAGTTGTTGAGGAAGTTGTAGAAGATCTGCACAGTGAGGTGGTTGAGAGCGATCTCGCCGTCCTCACCGCAGATCTACAACGCCTTCAAGCTGAGTATGCCAATTACCGCAAGCGTGTCGAGCGAGATCGCGCCCTTGCACACGAGTTGGCTATTGGCGCGGTCCTGAACGAAATTCTCCCTGTATTGGATGACATTGATCGCGCGCAAGAACATGGTGAATTACAAGGTGGATTCAAGGCGGTTGCAGACCGTCTAGCGAATGTAACGACGAAGATCGGCCTTGAAAAATACGGCGAAGCCGGTAGCGCATTTGATCCGCAGATTCACGAAGCCCTCATGCATGAAACTTCTTCAGAGGTAAGCCAAGCGACTGCTTCAGTGATTTTGCAACCTGGTTATAAATACAAGGATCGCGTCTTACGCCCTGCCCGCGTATCTGTTACCGATCCAGAATAATTATTACCAACTATGGCGGCCAAGGATCTTTACGAGAAAGATTTTTATAAGATTCTTGGCGTTCCAAAAAGTGCCACGAGCGATGAAATTAAGAAGAAATACCGCTCATTAGCCCGTGAGCTCCATCCCGATAAAAACAAAGGTGACAAGAAACGCGAAGAACAATTTAAGGCTGTTTCAGAGGCAAATGACATTTTGTCCGATGAGAAGAAGCGCGCCGAATATGACGATGCCAGATCACACTTTGAGCGCGGCGGATTTCGTGCCCCTCAAGGCGGGCAAGGTGGCCAGAACTTTAATGGCGATTTCGGTGATGTTTTTGGTGGAGGCTCACCGCAAGATATCTTCGCCAATCTTTTCGGTGGCCGCAGAGGACCTCGTAAAGGTCAAGATTTACAAACTGAATCCACAATTTCATTTCGGGAATCTATTTTTGGCACAACGTTAGACCTTCGCTTATCAACCGATGGCGGTGCTCCTCAAAGTATTAGCGCGCGTGTGCCTGCCGGAATAAATGATGGAGCAAAGATTCGGCTCAAAGGTAAAGGTGCACCGGGGGAGGCTGGCCCAGGAGATCTCTTTATTCAACTTCATGTTAAACCACATCCAATTTTCTCTCGTAAAGGCGAAAACATTACGGTGACACTTCCAGTTACTTTTGCAGAAGCTGCACTCGGTGCCGATATTAAGGTTCCAACACTGGGAGATGAAGAAGTAACTGTTCGCCTAGCACCCGGAACACCAAACGGACGAGTGCTTCGAGTTAAAGGCCGAGGAGTGACGAAGGCGTCAACTACGGGAGACTTGTTGGTGACTGTTGAAGTCCAAGTCCCTCGACATGTTGAAGGTAAGGCAGAAAAAGCGTTGAAAGAATTTGCAGAAGCAACCTCGCATGAAGATGTTCGTGTCGAATTCAAATCTAAGGCATCCTCATGAGCCAATCGGAAGTACATGGAAATACAGAACACGATGACGACGCAGCTGTTTACGTAATTTCGGTCGCGGCGCAAATTTCTGGACTTCATCCTCAGACATTGCGTCAGTACGATCGCCTCGGTTTAGTTTCGCCAGGCCGGGCAAGTGGGCGTGGGCGCAGATATTCACTTCGTGACATTGCACTTTTGCGAAACGTTCAGCGCCTTATTGGTGAGGGCATTAACCACGCTGGTATTAAGCGAATCATTGATCTTGAATCCGCGATGGCCAATATGGCTCTAGAAGTAGCGCAATTGCGTATCGAAGTGGACGCACTGATTGATGCAAACCCACCAAAAGGCTTAACTCGTCGGAAGAAAACAGAGATTATCGTTTATAAGGAAGAAGACTAGAAAGGTATGCTCGCCCCATGAGTTCACGCGAAAAACTACGAAGTGAGATTATTTCTAAGGCCGTCGTTCATGGAAAAGTGATTTTATCTTCCGGCAAGGAAGCCGATTACTACGTAGATTTACGGCGCGTAACTTTGGATGCTGTCGCCGCCCCACTAATAGGTGAAGTAATGCTCGACCTATTGAAAGATTGGGATTTTGACGCGGTGGGTGGCTTAACTCTTGGCGCAGACCCTGTTGCAACAGCGATGATGCATGTTGCTGCTCAACGAGGCAAGAAGATTGACGCATTCGTTGTTCGCAAAGCAGAAAAGGCTCATGGACTACAGCGTCGTATAGAAGGACCGGATGTAAAGGGTCGCCGCGTCGTTGCAGTTGAAGACACATCTACAACTGGTGGTTCAGTGCTCACAGCAGTTGAAGCACTGCGAGAAGCCGGAGCAATTGTTGTTGGGGTGGCAGTTATTGTGGAGCGCGGAGCTAAAGATGCAATCGCAAGTGCTCGCCTTGAGTACCGAACCGCTTACTCGCTAAGTGATTTAGGTTTATAGAATATTTCTAAAGCCTGTACAAAAAACTAACTAAAATATATTTCTAAAATTGCTTTAATCAAAGAATTTTACCTTTGCCGAGATATTACTTTTGATTAACTCAGGTGACGTTTAGTTCTGATCTCTCTAACCACTTCTAGTGCAACGGGCAATAAACTTAAAACGATAATCACACCGATGATGGGTAGAAGGTAGGCATCGATAGAGCCTTTGAGTTTTTCACCGAGTAGGTATCCAAGAAGTGCAACACCATCGCTCCAAAGGATTCCGCCGATAACATTCCAGAGAAGAAATTTTGAGGCAGGAATTCTGGCTATTCCGCATAGGGGGTTAATGAGGGTGCGGACGAAAGGCACGTAGCGGGCTAAAACAATCGCGCGACCCGGACCGTATTTCTTCAGCCATTTTTCCGTCGAGGCAACGCGTTTTTGATTGAAGTAGCGCCCGTCCGGACGATCAAATAGTGGACGCCCAAAGCGAGCGCCTATGTAATGTCCCAATTGCGAGCCAAGGATCGTGGCAATCGGGGCGCCAATAAATAAGCCAAGGACTGAGATGTGGGCTCCACCAAGTAACGCCGCGGCAGTGCCCGAGGCTGCAACTCCTGCAATAAACAGGAGCGAGTCGCCAGGAAAGACCAGACCAACGAGTAAGCCAGTTTCAGTAAAGAGAATTCCCAAGACTCCAGCCAGACCAAGGTCGGCAATGATGGATTTGGCATCGAGAAGATTCATAAGGAGCAACCATAACCCTTCAACCTCAAAGGGGTGAATGTGCGCTGGGTGAGGTAGGGGGTGGAATCCACATGGCGGTAAGACAGAAGCAATAGATAGGTATAACGAGCGCGGATTTGGGGGTAAGGGCTCTTGTGTGCGTACACTCACGCTGTTCTTTGCCCCGCATCCTGGGGCCCCGATCTCCAATGGAGGAGAAATGCGAGCTGCCAGCTCTCTCGTGCACGTGACCGGAAATAACATCAATATCGTCTACATCGTCCTTGCCATCTCGTTAGGCGCGCTCGCCGTTGCTTGGGCGCTTCGCGCTCAGGTCCTGGCCGCGGATGAAGGCACTGAAAAGATGCGTGAAATTGCAGGCGCCGTTCAAGAAGGTGCCGCCGCATACCTTGCGCGCCAATTTCGCACACTTTCCTATTTCGTTGCGATCGTCTTTTTACTACTTTTCGCGCTACCCGGCGCAACCGATATCCGTATCGGCCGTTCAATCTTTTTCTTACTAGGGGCTGGATTTAGCGCCCTGGTTGGCTATAACGGAATGTGGCTTGCAGTTCGCGCAAACGTGCGTGTTGCAGAAGCCGCTCGTCAAAACTCTTCAGAGCGCGCAGTGCAGATTGCTTTCCGCACTGGCGGCGTTGTGGGTATGACAACAGTGGGCCTTGGCCTTGTTGGCGCATCCCTTGTTGTGATTATCTATCGCGAAAATGCGCCCTCTGTTTTGGAAGGCTTCGGCTTTGGCGCCGCGATGCTCGCAATGTTCATGCGCGTTGGTGGAGGTATCTTCACAAAGGCAGCAGATGTTGGAGCTGACCTTGTCGGTAAAGTTGAAAAGAATATTCCAGAAGATGACCCACGTAACGCTGCAACAATTGCAGATAACGTAGGCGATAACGTCGGTGACTGCGCTGGTATGGCTGCTGACTTATTTGAGTCCTACGCTGTGACACTGGTTGCAGCTTTGATTCTTGGCAAGGCAGGCTTCGGAGATTCTGGTTTGATTTTTCCATTGATCATTCCAGCAATAGGAACAGTTACCGCAGTCCTTGGAATCTTCTTGACGAAGGTCCGAAAGAGCGATGCAACTGCAATGAATGCAATCAACCGCTCGTTCTTTTTGTCTGCAGTGATCAGCGCAGTGCTTTCTGGTCTTGCAACCTACGTTTATCTTCCAAGTGATTTCAAGTTGCTCACAGGGTTATCTCCTGAGGCAGTTGCTGCGGCTGGAAATACAAACCCACGCGTACTTGCACTTGGCGCAGTATTAATCGGAATCGTCCTTGCTGCTGCAATTCAAGTCCTTACCGGTTTCTTTACAGCAACTGGCAAGCGTCCAGTCAATGATGTTGCAGCTTCTTCACAAACAGGTGCGGCAACAGTACTTCTTTCCGGTATCTCAATCGGATTTGAATCTGCTGTTTATTCCGCGATTTTGATTGCAACAGCAGTATTTGGTGCGTTTTTATTGGGCGGCGGAAGCATTGTGCTCTCCCTGCTTGCAATTGCTCTTGCTGGTACTGGTTTATTAACCACAGTCGGCGTCATTGTTGCGATGGATACATTCGGTCCCATCTCTGATAATGCCCAAGGCATTGCAGAGATGTCAGGCGATGTTCACGGAGAAGGCTCAAAGATTCTTACTTCACTTGACGCAGTTGGAAATACAACTAAGGCAATCACTAAAGGAATCGCAATTGCTACTGCAGTATTGGCAGCAACCGCGCTCTTTGGTGCATTTACTGATGCAATTCGCAAGGCCGTGGAGGATGCTGGCAAAGTTGCCGGCGATCTTGCTTGGCAATACCAAGGCATCTTGGATGTTGCTAATCCACGCAACCTTGTCGGACTCATCATCGGCGCTGCTGTGGTATTCCTCTTCTCAGGTCTTGCAATCAATGCAGTATCTCGCGCAGCTGGTGCGGTTGTTGTTGAAGTGCGTAAGCAATTCATCGAACACCCTGGCATCATGGCTGGAACTGAAAAGCCAGAGTACGGTCGCGTTGTAGATATCTGCACACGAGATTCACTCCGCGAACTCGCAACACCTGGTTTGCTCGCCGTTATGGCACCAATCGCTGTTGGCTTTGGTCTTGGCGTTGGTTCACTCGGCGCATACCTTGCTGGTGCAATCGGAACCGGAACTCTCATGGCAGTCTTTCTTGCTAACTCAGGCGGCGCCTGGGATAACGCGAAGAAGATGGTCGAAGATGGTCACTACGGTGGCAAGGGATCTGATGCACATGCTGCAACGATTATTGGCGACACGGTTGGAGATCCATTTAAAGACACTGCAGGTCCTGCAATCAACCCACTGATCAAGGTAATGAACTTGGTTGGTCTATTGATTACTCCTGCAATTGTCTCTATGGCACTGGGCGGCCACACTGCAATCAGTACCGTCATTGGTTTGTTTGCATTCGCTGTCATTATCGGAGCACTCATCCATAATCGCCGTAAATCAACTGCTATCGAGTACTAAGCGATAGCTTTCCCCAAAGGCGGATATGGCTAAAGACTTCAAAAAGCTGGTGATTGTTGAATCACCAGCTAAGGCTCGAAAAATTGGCGGCTACCTCGGCGATGACTACATCGTCGAGGCTAGCGTCGGCCATATTCGAGATTTGCCCCAGAGGGCTGCCGATATTCCTAAAGAATATAAAGGCATCGCTTGGGCAAAAGAAGGCGTAGACATTGAAAATGATTTTGCTCCGCTCTATGTCATTAATCCTGATAAGAAGGCGAAAGTTGCCGAGTTAAAGGAGTTAATGAAGGGGGCAGATGAGCTCATTCTCGCAACTGACGAAGACCGTGAAGGTGAAGCAATTGCATGGCACCTTGTTGAAGTCCTTAAACCAAAGATTCCGATTAAACGAATGGTCTTTAACGAGATCACCCAAGAGGCAATCCAGAAAGCCGTTAACGAAACGCGCGATCTTGATTATCACCTGATCGATGCTCAAGAAACTCGTCGGGTATTAGATCGTCTCTTTGGGTATCGCTTATCGCCGGTGCTCTGGAAGAAAGTAATGCCACGCATCTCTGCAGGTCGGGTGCAATCTGTGGCAACTCGATTGATTGTTGAAAAAGAGCGCGAACGCATGGCTTTTATTTCCTCATCGTGGTGGGACCTCAACGCTAAGTGTGAACTTGGATTTAACGCACGGCTCATCGGTGTCGATGGCAAGAAAGTCGCTGCGACCAGTGATTTTGGTGCAGATGGCGCAGTCAAAGAGAAATCTCTTGCAAACATTCTTTTATTGGATGAAGCAGCAGCAAAGCATCTTGTTGAATCCCTAAAAGCTTCTTCCCTAACAGTTAAATCAATTGAAGATTCGCCTCGCACCGAGCGTCCAAAACCGCCTTTCACAACGTCGACCTTGCAACAAGATGCAGGCGGGCGCTTAGGTTGGGGTGCGCAAATTACAATGCGCATTGCTCAGAGATTATATGAAAATGGATACATCACATATATGCGAACCGACTCGGTTAATTTATCGGCGCAAGCAATTAGCGCAGCGAGGGCAAGTGCTAAATCCCTCTACGGAGCCGATCATGTTTCAGAAACTCCTCGCGTATATGCAAGCAAAACTAAAAACGCCCAAGAAGCGCACGAAGCAATTCGACCAGCAGGGGATGCATTTAGAACACCTGGTGAACTCGCTCCTGAACTTTCACGTGATGAATTTTCCCTCTATGACCTAATCTGGAAGCGCACTGTTGCATCTCAAATGGCTGATGCTAAGAAAATGCAGATGCGAGTTGATTTTGATGCAACAACTAATGATGGCAAGTCAGCGTCATTTCGTGCCAATGGATCTGTGCTGACATTTCCAGGATTTCTTGCAGCATATGAAGAGATTGCCGATGAAAAAGGTGATGAAGAGTCAGAGGATCGACGCCTGCCTGCAATGAGCGTTGGGCAATCAATAAAGGTGAGTGAGTATTCGTGCGAAGGCCATGACACCAAGCCTCCTGCGCGTTATACCGAACCTACATTGGTCAAAAAGTTGGAAGAACTTGGTATCGGTCGCCCTTCTACTTTTGCATCCATTATCCAAACGATTCAAGATCGCGGATATGTATATAAGCGCGGTCGAGCTCTGGTGCCAGCATTTCTCGCGTTTTCTGTGACCGGACTTCTGGAAACGCACTTTACAAAACTTGTTGATTATGAATTTACAGCAAGCATGGAAGAGGATTTGGACAAGATCGCATCTGGTGATGCGGGCCGAGTGGACTGGTTGCGCGATTTCTTCTATGGCGTTGACGGGCAACCCGGACTTAACGAATTGTCAGCCGACCTTGGCGTCATCGATGCGCGCGCGACAAACACCATGAATCTCTCTGACACGATTGAAATTCGCGTCGGTCGCTACGGCGCTTATCTACAACAGAATTTACCTAATGAAGAGCGTAAGTTGGCGAATATTCCGGAATCACTTGCCCCAGATGAACTCACCCTTGCAATTGCAATTGAATTACTGGCACAACCCTCAGGAGAGCGCGAACTTGGAATTGATCCTGCGACTAACTTACCGATCATTGCGAAATCTGGAAGATTTGGTCCGTACGTTACTGAAGTTTTTCCAGAAGTTGTATTAGCAGAGGGTGAAAAGAAAAAGAAGAAGAAAGCAGATGCTCCAAAGCCAAAGACGGCGTCGCTTCTATCAACGATGACCCTGGACACCATTACATATGAAGATGCGTTGCGATTGCTTTCACTTCCTAGAACTTTAGGTACGGATTCTCAAACTGGCGAAGATATAACTGTGCAAAATGGACGGTATGGTCCTTATTTAAAACGCGGTGTGGATTCGCGCACACTGACAAGTGAGGATCAACTATTTTCATTGTCAATGGAAGAGGCGCTGGAGATTTATTCAAAACCAAAGGAGCGCCGTCGTGGAGTTGCCAAGCCCCCATTGAAAGATTTAGGTGTTGACCCGGCGACACAGAAACCATTACTTGTGAAAGATGGTCGCTTCGGCATGTATGTCAGTGATGGTGAAACCAATGCAACGCTACGACGTGGTGACACCATTGAAGGCTTAACTTTGGAGCGAGGATTGGAACTTCTTGCCGGGCGGCGCGCATGGGAGGCAGAAAATGGCGGAGCCTCTCGTGTGAAGAAATCATCACGCAAGAAAGCTGCCTCATCACCCGCAGCTAAATCTAAGGCGCCATCACGAGCCAAGAAGAGCGCTCCAACGCTAACTAAGAACACCATTAAAAAGGGCACAGCCAAGAAAGCTGCCAAGAAAACAGCCACTGGTAAGGCCAAACCCGCCGTGGCATCTGAATAACCCTCTAGATACCCTTATCTCGTGTCGCGTTCCCTACCAACTCCCGCAGCCCCTGCGCAAGATCAAACCCGTGGGGTCATGGCCATTCCTGCATTTCGCAGGCTCTGGCGCGCGATGGCCTTTTCTTCTTTGGGTGATTGGCTGGGACTGCTCGCAACAACTGCAATGGCGCAACAACTTTCATCTGGAAACTATGCCAAAGCTAACTTTGCCATCGCCGGTGTCTTTATTGCGCGGCTCTTGCCCTCGGTATTTCTTGGACCGCTAGCTGGAGTAATTGCAGATCGTTTCGATCGCCGCCGATTGATGGTGGTGTGCGACATTATGCGGGCTGGTCTTTATGTTTCTATCCCTATAGTTGGAAATTATTTCTGGCTTTATGCAGCAACAATCTTGGTTGAATGCATCACGCTCTTTTGGTCGCCCGCAAAAGAGGCAAGTGTTCCGAACCTAGTTCCTAAGGATAAATTAGAAGGCGCAAACCAAGTTTCTCTTTTGGCAGCCTATGGCACCGCACCGATTGCCGCTGCGCTTTTTTCCTTTCTTGCTTTGATCGCAGGTTCACTTGCGGGTCACGTTCCATTCTTTGCAAGTAATTCTGTAGACCTCGCTCTCTACATTAACGCCACGAGTTTTGCATTTTGTGCATGGACCGTGTGGGGCTTACATGAAATTCCTAAGGGTGCAGCAGCCAAGAGTGATAGCGATGCTGGTGTTGCCAAATCACTTCTTGAAGGGTGGCGCTTTGTAAGCAAGTCCAAGATTGTTCGCGGCCTCATAGTTGGAATGGTCGGCGCGTTTATCGCAGCAGGTGCCGTCATTGGCTTAGCGCGCACCTTTGTTGGTGACCTTGGCGGCGGTGATGCGGCCTACGGAGTCCTCTTCGGATCCGTCTTCACAGGTCTTGCACTTGGAATCGCATTCGGGCCCAAGGTGTTTGCACAGTTTTCACGCCGTAGATTATTCGGGGCTTCTTTAGCGGTCGCCGGCTTATTTTTAGTTATTTTGGCAGCGATCCCCAACTTAGTTATTGCAGTCTTTGTTGTTGTACTTCTTGGCGGGTTTTCTGGCATCTGCTGGGTCACTGGCTTCACGATGTTAGGGATGGAAGTGCAAGATGAGGTGCGCGGGCGCACCTTCGCATTTATGCAATCACTCATTCGCGTAACCCTGGTTGGCGTTTTAGCGATCTCGCCACTGATCGCTGCAGCAGTCGGAAAACACACCTTCAAATTCCAAAATACTCAAGTGAGCTATAACGGTGCTGCAATCACAATCTTAGTTGCCGGGTTAGTTGCATCTCTGATCGGCATAGTTTCATATCGCCAAATGAAGGATCGTCCCAATGTTTCACTTTGGAGTGACATCTCGAATGCTCTTAAGGGCGAACTTGGATCTATGACTGGCGCAACGACCAAAGGACTTTTTATTGCTTTCGAAGGTGGCGAAGGATCGGGCAAGTCGACTCAAACAAAATTGTTAAAAGAATGGTTGGAACACTCCGGACATAATGTCGTTTTAAGTCGCGAACCTGGTGGGACTCCGCTTGGAAATGATTTGCGAGATATTTTGCTCTCCCATAGAACGGGAGCAATTTCTCCACGAGCCGAAGCGCTGCTCTATGCAGCAGATCGCGCACACCATGTTTATTCAGTGATCCGCCCAGCGCTAGAGGTGGGCGAAATAGTTATTACAGATCGCTATTTTGATTCATCTATTGCCTATCAAGGAGCTGGACGAATATTGGAACCGGGCGAGGTGGCGCGCATATCGCGATGGGCAACCGAATCACTCTTTCCAACCCTGACAATTATTTTGGATTTGCCTGCAGATATTGGCTTGAGTCGCCTCAAGAAGTTCGATCGCCTTGAATCTGAACCACTAGCTTTTCATGAACGAATCCGCCAAGAGTATTTACAGTTAGCTCTGTTGGATCCTGAGCGCTATCTCGTTGTGAATGGACAGATGAGCGTTGAAGAAATTCATCGCAGGATTATCACTCGAATTGCCGATTTGCCTGCGTTGAGCAAAGTTCCTAAGAAGGAAAAAATGAGCAGAAGGCCGCACCCTCTAAAAACTATTGCTCAATCAACGGCCCGCGTGCAAGCAAAGACGCGCGCCACCACAAGTGCGGCCAAGAGAGCCTCAAAAGATGCTACAGCAAGGGCGTCTAAGAAAGTTTCTTCAAACCAAACTTTAAGTAAACTACGCAGTTCAGGTAAAAAAGCTTCGTCACCCAAAAAATCGAGCGAGTTACGTAGCCAGGCTAAAAAATCTGTAGCTAAGCGTGGGAACTCCTCAAAGAATAAAAGCACAAAGAAATAATTGTGATGAGTGTTTTCGATGAATTAGTTGGCCAACAACACATCATCACTTCACTGCAGTCAGCCGTTGCAGCTGCTGCCTCCGGTGAAGAATCCCAAGAGATGACGCACGCATGGGTTTTCACGGGCCCACCTGGTAGTGGACGATCAAGAGCCGCAGTTGCGTTTGCAGCTGCACTTATTTGCCCCAGTGGCGGATGTGGCACCTGTGTCGATTGCCGCACCGCAATCGCTGGCGGTCATGCTGATGTCGAAATAATTGCAACTGAAGGTTTATCCATAAAAATAGATGAAGTGCGCGACCTCCTAGCACGGGTGTCATGGGCACCAAGCGTTGGTGGTTGGCGAGTAGTTGTGATGGAAGATGCTGATCGATTAACAGAATCGGCAGCCAATGCATTGCTCAAGGCGATCGAAGAGCCTGGCACGCGCACCGTCTGGTTGCTGTGTGCTCCAACTTTGCATGACGTGCTGCCAACAATTCGTTCGCGTTGTCGTCATTTGCAACTGCGTACTCCTAGCGCTGCCGATGTAGCCGCCGTACTTGCACGCCGCGATGGCATTTCCCCTGCAATGGCAGATTTCGCTGCTCGTGCCAGTCAAGGGCATATCGGTAGGGCTCGTCACTTAGCGTTGGATGAATCAATCCGAAGTCGGCGCAGCACAATAATGAAATTGCCATTCACCTTGGCGGATACGGCATCAGCATTCAAGGCTGCTGCGACGCTGGTTGATTTAGCTGCTGAAGAGGCTAAGGCGCAAGCAGAAGTCAAAGATGAATCCGAATCCACCGAGTTAGCTCAAGCGTGGGGTCAAGGAGCAACAGGTCGCGGAATGGCTACAGGCGGCTCGAAGGCGCTTAAAGAGTTAGAGAAGGAACAAAAATCTCGTACAACGCGAATGATTCGTGATTCGCTCGATGGCGCACTATTGGATCTTGCTACTTTGTATCGAGATGTCATGATGGTGCAATCAGGGATTACGGACATCCTCATTAATCAGGACTGTATAAATGAAATCAGTGCTCTCGCACAGAGAATTGCTCCAGAGGCGACGGTAGAGAAGATTAATTCAATTATGTCTGCACGCACGAATTTAAGTTACAACGCAGCGCCCTTATTAACGATCGAAGCACTTATGTGCGCTCTAGCCTAAGAGATAATTTTACATTGGCCTCCAGGCGGAGAGCACTTCTTCTAGCTCTAATCCTTCTGATCGGCGCAGGGGCGAGTGCCGTAAAAGTCACCCAACCACGTTTCAAGACACTTGTAGATTACCAATCTCAAAAACTTACTTGGCAGCAGTGCTATGACAATTTCGAATGCTCAACACTGCGGGTGCCCATTGACTACAGCAATCTGAAATTAGGGATATTCAAACTTGCCCTCCTGCGTTACAAAGCAACAGACCAGAAACATCGCATAGGGTCTCTGGTGGTAAATCCTGGGGGACCCGGAGCATCTGGTAAGGATTATGCATACAACGCAGAATCAATACTGAATCCGGATATATTGTCTAATTACGACATAGTCGGCTTTGATCCACGTGGAGTTGGAGATAGTGCGCCGATACATTGCCTCAATGATGCAGAGACTGATGCAAGTTATGCAGCAGATAGTAAGCCGGATAACCCTGCCGAGTTAGTGGCGCTGGAAAAACAGGGCCGTGAATATGCAGCAAAATGTTTAGCCAAGACAAAATTCTTAGATCACTACGGCACGGTGAATTCAGCCCGAGATATGGATATTTTGCGCTTAGCGCTAGGTGATAAAAAGCTTAATTTTCTCGGGAAAAGCTACGGCACCTACCTTGGCACCTTGTATGCGTCACTATTCCCTAGCAACGTGGGGCGGATGGTTCTAGACGGGGCGGTAGATCCAAGTATTTCTGCTGTGCAGCAAAGCATTTCGCAAGCGGTTGGGTTTGATAAAGCCCTTGATTCCTTCATCACAGATTGCTTCACACGTTCTGATTGCCCATTAGAAAAGCAGAGCTCGAAAGATGTTAGCCGCCACGAACTTGCAGTGAAACAGATTATTGGAATTTTCCATCAAGCCGCAGTAAGTCCGCTCCTTGACAAAATAGACAATAGCGATGCGACAAAGAAGAAATTTCTAACAGGTCAACACGCTCGGATGGCTACCGAATCCCTTGTTGTCTTAGGCACGGCATCTGCTCTATACGACAATGAATCTGGGTGGCCACAACTTCGGACTGCAATCCAAGAATCCGTAGCTGGTTACGGTGCAACATTTCTAGCCTTAGGTGACGAATACAGCCAACGTAATACTCAGGGTCGTTATGCTAATAATGAAACCGATGCTGGATTTGTGATTGATTGCTTGGATTGGCCAGAGAACCGAACGGTTAGCCAGATTACTAAAGATGCAAAAGTTTTTACAACCAAGGCGCCAGTTTTCGGCCCCTATTTAGCCTACGGATCTCTCGCTTGCAAAAACTTTGCGAGTAAAAGTGATACCGCTAAGTTAATTAGTATGAGTAGAACTATAGATACAAACCCGGTAGTGATTATCGGAACAACTCGTGACCCTGCTACTCCATATACATGGGCGGAAGGACTTCACTCAAAGATTCACAATTCGCGTTTAATTTCCTTGAGCGCGGATGGCCATACTGGACAGGGCCGTGGTTCAACCTGCGTGGATTCCGCGGTAGATAGTTATTACTTATCGGGGAAGTTGCCAATAGCAGACCTTCAGTGTGCTCTCTAGGGTACCTACGGCACAGCCCAAGGAAAACCCTCCCAATTGGCTGGAAAACCAAGGCTTCATGCCTCCAAAACCCATCATCTACAAGGTGAAGTTGCAGCCGCAATTGGGAATTCTAAGACCGACTAATGGTAAAAAGTACCCAAAAGATGAGGCATTATTTCCCTATGCGCTTAGACCATGTCTCATATGTGACCTCCCATGACCAACTTGCTGACACCGTGCAACGTCTTGGATCTCGCCTTGGTTCAACTTTTGTCGATGGTGGAATACACCCACGCTTTGGCACAAGAAACTTTACGTTGCCATTGCAAGATGGACATTATCTTGAAGTTGTTTGCCCATTAGATCATCCAGCATCCGATTCATCCGCATTTGGTAAAGCAGTTTCTCTTCGCGCAGCAGAAGGCGGAGGGTGGCTCACATGGGTTGTCTCAGTTGATGATGTTGCACCGATTGAAGCAAGACTTGGGCGCTCTGCCGTTGATGGACACCGCGTCAAGCCAGATGGAACTGATTTAAGTTGGAAGCAGATTGGTGTTCTCGGAACACTTGAAGATCGCCAACTCCCCTTCTTTATTCAATGGATCGCAAATCATCACCCATCGACTGATGGAAAAGCGATTGCCAAGATCGTTAAAGTGGAGATTGCTGGTGACGAAACAACTATTGCGACGTGGTTGGGTTCTGACCTTTCTTCTGCAGTCGGCAACGATGTTGTTATCGAGTGGGTTTCGCCAACAACTAACGATGGCGAAAACGGAATTGTCGCAGTTCATTTACAAACTCCAACAGGAGTCGTAAGAGTCGATTAATCGCAAATAAGGAAATGATTACGGCCTTAAAATTCTTTTATTCGATAAAGTTTGCCGCCTTAGCTCAGGGGTAGAGCAACGCACTCGTAATGCGTAGGTCCCGGGTTCAAATCCCGGAGGCGGCTCCGATTAGATTTCAATGAGGTTGCCTCGTAATTGGAGGAAAGTGGTATCAAGATATTTAGGAACTCATAGGTGCTTAGTTTGGGAAACTATGTAAGCGCTTGTTAACTGCATGGAATTTGACCCTAATTTCTGCTAGTGCGCGAACATTTGTGAGCACACGCACCATTTGTAATCGCCGTCTACTATCATCGCACTTATGTTTAGTTCAAAATTCTTACAAAAAACTCAAGGTCCGCTTGCGCTGGGCGTATTTGGCGCAGCCATTGCTTTGACCGCATCGTTGATTAGAGGAATCGAAACCCTAAATTTCCCAGATGCAGTGCATTTCCTCGAACAGGCTTCAGCTATCCATAAAGGTTGGAATTTTATGGAAGCTAACCCATTTCAACTTCAGTTTCCATTCGGACTACCTTTCTTAATTGCATTTACATACCTCCTCACTAGCGGCACATCCTTATTTATGATAAAACTTTTCTTAGCAGTGGCTCACGGCTTGTCAACGTACCTAGTTGCAAAAATTGGTATCAAAATTGGTTTGAGGACTTGGTGGTGGATCGTTGCTGCTTTGCTTTTTTGCCTTGACCCCTTCGTACTATCGGCCGCGACCGCATTGCAATCGGAGAGCATCACAACGCTATTTGTACTCTGGTGGGCCTATCTCTACATATCGCCACCTACCTCGAAGCACGAATTCTTTATTGCAAGTGTCCTATTTCCAATTTCCGGCTTCTTAGCAATTTTAGTGCGGCCAAACATACTAATCCCATTTATTGGAGTCGCCTTCCTGATGTTTTGGAAATCTCCCCGCGAGGATAATGTAAAACGTAAAATGTTCAGCTCAGTGGGCGTACTTCTCTTACTTCTAGGAAGTTTTGAGTTATTCCTTATGAAACTTTATCGAGGGCTTGTATTCCTTGCGCCAAATGGGGGAATCAATTCCGTCTTAACTTGTAGATCTGAATTCCTATCTCAATATTTCGGTTTTGCGAGTGTCTCTGAGAATTCACGAATAAATCGTTGGTATTTTCAATACTTGGACACGCTAACCACTAATATACTTTCAAAGCAGTCACATACTTCAATTCCCAAATTAAATAACGAGTTGTATTCAGTCGGAATAAATAATTGCCTAGACCATGCTGGACAAAGTACCTTTTTGTTAATTGCTAAAACGTTTGCGTTATGGCGCCCATCCACTGTTTTAGGCGCTTATGGTGTCAAAATGTTCGCGCTAAGTCTCTTAATTTGGATACCGCTGACGGCACTTACAATGTGGTTTATAGCGCACAAGCAAATACCTGAGATCCCCTCTAGGCTTAAGTGGTATTTCATGGTCTTGGCAATCGGTTTTTCGATATCTCTTTTGCCGTCAGCAACCCAAATCCGTCACCGAGTCGCTTTTGCTGAGCCATTCTATTGGCTATTCACGGCATATTTTTTTAATCTGAAGTTGAAAACGAAAATTAAAATCTAAATGATCGTCATCATGGGAAATTCTGGAAATTTAGGAAGTGCTTTAATTTCGCATTTTGGCGAGTCAGCGTTAGGTATTGGGCATTTGTTCTTCAAAGATTGGTGGAAAGTGAACGAGAAGAAAGAAATCGAGAGATTTCTCACCGGATTTAGATCACCCAACAATTCAATCCTTATCGCATCCGGTTTGCTTGATCCAAAATTTACAGAAGAAGAAATGCTACGAGTCAACTTTTTTTTGCCCAGAAATGTGATCGAAGTGGCTCGCGAACTAAATTGGAGAGTGGTTACATTTGGGACAATAAGTGAAACTTTTCAAGGACATGTGAGTCCGTATCTACGGAGCAAGCAAGCTCTAGGAGAGTATTTACTTTCTTCGACTACGGTAGGCGACGTAGCGACTCACGTAAGATTACATACACTCTATGGAGGAGGGCGCCCTAAGCCATACATGTTCCTGGGACAAATATTGAACTCTCTGCTCTCACGAGAACCATTGAAAATGACTCAAGGTAAACAACTGAGGGAGTATCATGATGTTAATGATGATGCACTCGCAATCGACCATATACTCAATTCGGGTCGCAAAGGAGTCATTGATCTAAGTCACGGGCAACCAATAACACTAAGGAAATTAGCTGAACATGTCTTCTTACGATTCGACAGCAGTGAACTCCTTTCTGTTGGTTTATTACCCGAACCAATTGCAGAGAATTATGATCGCATATTCCAAAAAGAGGCTCCGTACCTTGATGTTGAATTTAGAACGTCTTTAGAAGCAATCGGTGACTACCTTGAACTTATTATGAAGAAGGGATTTGAGTCTAAAGATGAATCGCAAACTAAGTTCTAGAAAACCCCTAGCTTCAATTTGTATTCCAACCCTTAATGAGGCTGGCAATATAGAAGCATTGCATATTCGACTAACTAACCTGGCACAATCAATGAAGAACCAGTGTGATTTTGAATTTATATTTTCAGACAATCATTCTGATGATAATACTTGGGAATTATTGGAAGCCATTGCAAAAAATGACTCGAGAGTTAAGGTTATTCGATTTTCCAGAAACTTTGGTTTCCAACGATCAATATTTGCCAATTATTTGCATGCTAAGGGCGAAATAGTGATGCAGATAGATGCCGACCTGCAAGATCCACCAGAAATGTTTGTTGATTTTTTTCAAAAATGGCATGAAGGATTCGATGTAATTTATGGAGTAAGAGTGACCAGACCCGAGAATTGGTTTTTAAGTCGCTCACGAAAATTGGGCTATTGGGCAATCGATAAATTGAGCACGGACGCAATGCCGAAAAATGCTGGGGATTTCCGCTTAATTGATCGGAAAGTTGTTGATGCGCTTCTGAAAAACAAGTCGCCGGATCCCTATATCCGAGGAATTATTGCGACTCTAGGGTTTAATCAAATTGGAATCCCATATTCTAGAAGTTCGCGATCCGCAGGTAAAAGCAAATTCAACTTCAGTCGTTTAATTAGGCTTGGAGTTACTGCTGTGCTGCATCACTCCACTTTGCCATTGCGTTTTGCAACGTATTTGGGATCTACAATATTGTTTTCAACAATTCTTGGGTCCGCCTATTATGTCTTTCTTCGGATATCAAACCCACATTTGCCCCAGGGAATGGCAAGTCTTCATATAATCGTGTTATTGGGTATCGGGATCGTTTCATTTCTTCTTGGAATTATTGGCGAGTATCTGCTTCGAATCTACAAAATACTTGTCTCAGAGCCAATAGCGGTGGTGGAGAAGAGCTTAAATTTCACCCCAAGCGATCTAAAGTTATGATATCAGCGAGGAAAAATGGGTTTTTCGAGAAAACAAAACTCTTAAGTCCCATCGAGGATACTAACGAGTGAAATTTCTCAAAAATAGAAAAGTTATACAACTATGGATTGGCTTTTTAGTAACACTTCTCTGCTTTTATGCGATAAGTCGTCAGATCCGAATCCGAGAGGTCCAACTAGCATTCCAGAGTTTCAACTATATTTACTTGCTATATGGAGTGGCATTTTTGACATTGGATTACATAATTCGTATCTACCGATGGTCCTACATCCTTAGGGCCATCGGAGCCCAAATAACAACTAAAGCCTGCGCAGGGCCATTTATGGGTTCTATCGCTTTGAATAATTTGCTCCCATTTAGGGCGGGAGATGGTATTCGAGCCTTCTTTTATCCGAAAAAAATGAAAATTGATCGTTCAATGGGTGTAAGTAGCCTCGTAATGGAGAAAATATCCGATCTTTCTGTATTGGGGCTGATGTTACTTGTGGGCGTCGTAGAGTTTAAAGGTTTGAGATTGCCGAGAAGTCTTATAAATTCAACCTGGTTCCTCATCGTAATTTTGTTACTGTTTTCGGTTTTCGCTATCGCTACTCAATCTTCTTTCATTGCTTCTATAATCGCCTCATTCTGGGTTTTTAAAAGCGCTTCCTTGGTGCGAATAAGGAAATACCTGGCTCGGTTTCAAAAGGATATGGCGGTACTCTTAAAATTTAAGCCCCTATTTTCAATCTTCCTGATTTCATCTGCTGTTTGGATTACAGAATCATTTTTAGGGTATTTCATTTTGCGTGGTTTTGGACTTCTAGTTTCACCCGCGGGCGCCCTGCTATTTATGTCATTGGTGTCGATATCAACGCTGGTTCCGTCGTCACCAGGCTATGTTGGACCCTTTGATCTAGCTGTCATAACTTCAGTTGGCCTCCTAGGGGGAACTGCTGGACAGGGCATAAGCGTCGCAATCGTCTTACATTTGAGTCTCTGGTTTCCCACCACTGTGGCGGGGGCATTTGCAATCTTGAAAGATGCACCCTTCTTTCGTGAAGCAAGAATAGAATTGCAAAGTGCAAAAAGATGAGTTGGTTATGAAAACGTACGATGTAGTAATTGTTGGCGGGGGCTTTACCGGACTGACTGCTGCTTACGTTTTAGCCAAAAATGGTAAAAGCGTAAAACTCTTGGAATCCGAAGGGGAACCGGGTGGACTTGCCGGCACGTTCCAGTTCGCAGACCATGTGAAAGTCGAGAAGTTTTATCATCATTGGTTCAATAACGATTTATTCGTCCCGGAACTTGTGAAAGAACTTGGCCTAGAAGGTGATATCACCCTTCACGCAACTCAGACCGGTATGTATTTCAATGGAAGAATCTGGAAGCTTTCCAGCCCTCTAGATGTCTTGAGATTTGAAGCCCTTTCATTAGTCGATCGAATTAGATTAGGGCTATTAGTTTTTCAAGTACGTAAAGTAAAAGATTGGAAAAAAATTGAACACCTTTCAGTTCGTGAATGGCTTGAACCGCTTTGCGGAAGTAAAGTCTATAAGGTGGTTTGGGAGCCACTCTTAAAAGCAAAATTTTCCATTTATTCGGAGGAAATTAATGCAGTATGGATGTGGAAGAAATTAGCACTGCGCGGCAGCACCCGAAATCGTAAAGGCGGCGAGCAGTTGGCATACTTCAAAGGTGGTTTTGGTAGATTATCGCAAGTTTTAGTAAATGCTATTGAAGATTTGGGCGGATCTGTCGAACTAAACCAGAAAGTAGTTTCAGTAAAAACGGACGGGGATAGGATTCAATCTCTTGAAACCAAGGATAAGTCGATTGCGGGAGTTCAATTCATCTTTACACCGGCACTTCCGATAATCGCCGATATCTTAGAAGGGGTCGTTGATTCTGCATCGCTTTCTAAGCTGAGAAGAGTTAACTATTTAGGGAATATTTGTTTAGTTGTACGTCTTAATCGCAGCCTTTCTAGCACATACTGGTTGAATGTAAATGATCCAGGATTTCCCTTTGTCGGCGTGATTGAACATACAAATTTTGATTCACCAGCAAATTACGAGGGGCTTCATGTGGTGTACCTATCGCGATATGTGGCCCCTGAAGACGAGGTCTGGAAGCTAAATGATGAAGCCTATTTTAATGATGCCATAATGCATCTAAAGAAAATGTTTCCAACCCTGGAGCAAAATTGGATTGTCGACTATAGAATTTGGCGTGCTGAATTTGCTCAACCAATCACCGAAAAGGGTTATTCAGGCTACGTTCCTTCGCAAGATACGCCATTCGCCAACGCTTGGATTTCAACGATGGCGCAAATTTATCCCGAGGACCGCGGAACCAATTATGCGATTCGTGACGGCTATCGGATTGCGGAGAGAGTAACAAAAATTTAGGAGTTAGAACGGGGTGAAAAATTGTCAAGTTTTCGATCCAAGATAAAAAGAATAAATTCAGATCCCGGATTTTTATCGCGAATCTTGGTAGATTTGCTAAACGTGAACTTAATCTGAGCTAGAATCGGGATTTGATGAATGTCACAGAGCGGAATAGATGCTGCATTTGCAATTCCGAAAAACTCATTAATGAGATAACAATCTCCAATTTTCCAATCTTAATGGGAACTACTTCGGCTTCGGCAGCAGATGACCTATATTATGATCAATCATGGGTAGTTTGCCAAAGTTGTGGGTGCCTGCAGTTAAGTAAATTGATTCCACTTGAAATCCTCTATTCTGTACAACACTCTGCCGGTACTGAAGGTCAAATTTGGCATAATCATCACCAGCAATTTGCAGAATTCATTCTCGAGGATAGCCCTTCGGACATTTGCGAGATTGGAGCAGCACATGGTGAACTTTCGAGAATCATTTTAAATAGAAAGCCGAACACCGAATATTCAATAATTGAGCCGTCTCCCATTGATATCCCAGAGCAAGTTAAAGTGATAGTTGGCTACGCAGAGGATCATTTAAAGGAAATCTCTGATCATTCAAATATCGTACATTCGCATGTACTGGAGCATTTGTATAACCCTACAAATTTCTTATCAAAAATTGCGGAATCCATGGCTGTCAACAGCATTATGTACATTTCATTCCCTAATATTGAACGTCTCATCGCAACAAGAGGGACAAATTCACTCAATTTTGAGCACAGTTATTTTCTGCACCAAGATCAAATAGCGAGTGTGTTGAAAAGTTTGGGATTAAATATTTTGCGGCAAAAGAAATATATAGAGCACAGCTATTTTTTAAAAGTGGGTAAAATCAAGAATCTTCCGCTCAATGAGAAAATAGAAATTTTAAACATATCTCATTCCATTAAGCCCTTTAGGGAGATGTGGAACGAACTTAATAGTTTTGTTGAATCTACAAATCATGGATTAAGATCAAAGAAGGTCCCTACTTATGTATTCGGCGCTCACGTATTCTCTCAATCATTGATTTCCCTCGGACTCGAAATTGGTTTGATTGAAGGAATATTGGATAACGCGAAAGCAAAGCAGGGACAGCGTCTATACGGAACAAACCTCACAGTTTCGAACCCTTCCATCATTCAAGGAAAAAATGCAGTAAGGGTAATTCTCAAGGCTTCTCATTATCAGGAGGAGATTCGAAATCAACTTTTAGGGCTCAATCCGCTTGTAGAAATCATTGAGTAGTTACAAAGGCAATCTGGTAGTTAAAGGAGATATTAACGACATTCAAAGGTTTCTGATAAAGTGCGCACGTGCGCTTTAAATACAGATTGCAAGAATTAGCAATGAAGAAGTTGCTTCTCAATAGTATCTTGCCCTGGCATGTTATTTTCGATGTTGACGGTGTTTTAACCGATGGCACTTTTACTTATTCTGCAAATGGAAAAATTTACAAGGTTTTTGGGTCACATGACTCTGATGCACTCAATATCCTAAAAGATTTTTGTGAGATATCATTTGTAAGTGCTGATAAGCGAGGTTTCGAAATTTCTAAAAAACGAGTTCTAGATATGGGTTTTGATCTTCAACTCGCTGATGCTTCAGATCGATTAAAGCTAATCCGCAATCTTCAATCAAAAAGCAGGATCATTTTTGTTGCAGATAGCTTTACCGATGTGAGCGCTTTACAGTGTGCCGACATCTCAGCGGTACCAAGAAATGCACATTCGCAAGCGAAAAAAGTAGCCAATATTGTTTTAAAAGCAAACGGTGGCCAAGGCGCAGTAAGCGAAGTAAGTTTTCTCATCATGAATACCTTGCGGAAAAAGGATATTCAAAATGAGCAATGAATTCCGAAGGGTCATGGGTGAGGACTTCGCAAACCGAAGAATTACATTTTTAGGTGCAGGTCCAATGTCTCCAGTTTCAGTAACGGCAATTATAGATTTGGCTAATCGATACAAAAAACCGATTGCACTTATCCCAAGCCGGCGGCAAGTTGAAGCAGCATCGCTTGGCGGCGGCTATTCCAATAACTGGACAACTGAGGTATTCACGAAATTTGTGAGAAGTAGAGATTCAGGTGGCTTTGTTAAATTATCACGCGATCATTCGGGCCCGTGGCAATTGAATGAAAGAGATCAGTTGGGTGAAGTTCACTCTCACAGTCAAGCGATGGAGGAGGTGAAGGAGTCTTTGGCGGTTGACTTAAAATGTGGGTTCGATTTAATTCACCTCGACCCAAGCAAGGGATTACTTTTTGGTAGAAGTCAGTTGGAAGTCGAAGAAGACATATACGAACTCCTTGATTTTTGCGTCAAGAACGGTAAGCAGCAATTTGAATTTGAAATTGGAGCGGACGATCAATCGTATGTTCCCGATTTAGTAAGCCGGGCTGAAGATTCCCTGAACCGAGTGCTTCAGGAAATCAAAAACCTGGGACTTCCATCCCCTCTATTTTATGTTTTGCAAACTGGTACAAAGGTAATGGAGTTGAGAAATGTTGGGTCATTTGATTCCAAACTACCAGTTGCAGGCATGTTGCCCTCTTCAGTTCAGTTACCGGAAATGTTAAAGATGTGTCGGCGTTATGGTGTCTTCCTAAAAGAACACAACGCGGATTACTTATCTACTACAGCCTTGAAATGGCACCGAAGGTTCGGGATCCACGCAGCAAATGTTGCGCCAGAGTTCGGAGTTGCAGAAACCAAGGCTTTGCTGCAGGTTGCACAAGAGAATCAAATGAAAAGTTTTATTGATGAATTCTCAAATATTGTGTTAGCAGGACAAAAATGGAAAAAGTGGCTGGTAGTTAATGGAAGTTGTACCGAAGATGAAAAAATTCAAATAGCTGGCCATTATCACTTTTCTGAAGAGAGAGTTCTGGAACTTAGAAATAAATTGCGACAAGATTTAATGAAAAAGAGCCTTGATTTAGAAGCGTTAGTGAGCAAACAAGTTGAAGAATCAATCGATCGTTATTTAAGGTGGTTTGGTTATGCCGACTGAAATTGATGTGTTGATTTTAAATCGAAACCTGAAGTCGGTAACTGAAAAACTCGTCGAGGCACTAGAAACATTACCCCGCGTGAGCCTTTGCGGCGTCATAGACAGCGGATCTAGGGACGCGGAGATTAGTTCTCATACAGTTGTACGCGATTCATCCGATTTTGCAATTTTGCACGGCCTCAGACCAAATAAGGGCTATGACCTAGGAATTAAATGGTGGTTGCAAGCAGAGAAGAAATCTGAGTGGTTATTACTGTTGCCAAACGATAGTGAACTAGTCAATTTTGAGTCGGCTGAGTTGCTAGATGAATTAGAGAAATTTCCGTTGGTAGTTGGTGTCGTCCCTCTTTCGCAAGGAAATCCTTACACCGAACTTCTAGACCCTTCCCGAATTGGACTTGTTTGGAATACTCATGAGGGGCCGCTATTGCTTCGGAGAAGTTTCCTAGAAGAACGCTTTAGCCGTCAAGGGTATCTTTTGGATCCGATGAATTATCGAGGGTATCTTTCATTCCTCGAGTTGGCACTCCAAGTATATGCAAATAATAGAGCTCTTGTTGTAACAGATCTAATCTCGTTTCGCGAAAATCAAACGCATGTATTTAACAGCTACCAACTGATCGGTACCGAGGCTCACTCTGAGAATTTACGACTGCTGGTTTCGGAAGGGGAGACTTGGCTTGCGTCTAAATATGGCGTTGAAGATCGTTGGACATTTGAAATGATTGTTCGACTCGTTTTTGAGGAATTTATAAAAGTAAACCCCGATATTGGCCTGCTTCCTTTGGTGTAAAGTTGCATCATGGAGATTACAACTAATAAACCCTGGGGCCGTGAAGTTTTGCTTTATCAAGGAAGCGGCTACGCAGTGAAAAGAATTCACTTGAATGAGTCGAACCAGACCTCCTTGCACTATCATGAAGTGAAACATGAAACGATCTTGATGTTAAAAGGGAAGCTTAGGATTGAAATTCAAGAATCTGGAAAAGTGGCTTCGGAAATATTTTTAGCTTCTGGGGAACATTTCTGCATCTCCCCGAAAATAATCCACCGTATGCGAAGCATCGGAGAGGACTCAATTTATTTCGAAGCTCAAACCGACCACCTAGATGATGTAATTAGAATCTCTGATGATTTCGGAAGAAATTGATTTCTCGGAGTAGAGTTTTTATCCCAGCGGCCGGGTTAGGTTCGCGAATTGATGGTGGAGGTAGTTTGCTTCCAAAACCACTGCGATCTATTGGGTCAAAACCATTACTGACTAGAGTGATGGACCTATACCCCAACGGAACGTCTTTTGTGATTGGATTGGGATTTAAGGCATCTTGGGTCAAGCAAGTGGCGATGATAACGGCGAAGGCAAATAACCAGGAAGTTGATTTTTTTGAAACTGATTCGTGGGAAGTCCCTGGGAAGGGACTAACTGACACCGTTTTAGGAGCGCAACATTTTCTACAAGAACGATTCATTTTCCATGCTGTCGACACTCTCGTTTCGCCGAAAACCTTAGCCTCGCTCTTCTTGAGTGAGCAAGACACAATAGTTGTGGGCCAACCTACGACAAATGGAAGTTATAGAGCACTTTCTAACGGACAATGGAAAAAAGTATCTTTTGAGCCAAGTTCAAGACAATTGGCTTATACAGGAGTTGCCCTAATTCAAGACTATGAGACATTTTGGAAGAAACTCTCGGAAAGAAAACGTTTGGAAGAAAATGAAGGGGAAGTATTGGGAATAGACCCAGAAACATGCTTGTCTTTCGAGATTCAAGGAGGCGAATGGGTAGATTGTGGAAATCTTGCCGGTTTAGCCGCCGCGCAAGCGAACAATGTCAGAGAGGATATTGTTTTAGAGAGAAACAATGAAGCTATTTGGCACATAGGGTCCGAAATGATCAAATTTCATGTGGATGAGATTTTTATACGAAATAGGGCTTTGAGGGCTACCCAACTTCGGCCTTTTGTCCCGGAAATTCATGTGAGAGGGCCAAACACCTATTCATACCCGAGAGAGAATGGCATAACCCTTTCTGCAGGTGAAATTGGAGCCTTCCACCAATTCCTGAAATTCTTAGAAGATTTCTGGGACTTAACGCCTTCCTTGACTAAGGCTAATTCAGTTGTCAATGTAGATTCTAGGTACTTAGACTTCTACCAGAAGAAGACCTATGTTCGCGTTAAAGAATTTCTAGAGAAATATCCCGCATATGATGTCACTTCCATAAACGATCGCACTACTTCTAGAATTCTCGAACTATTAAAAACTGTAAACTGGGACCATCTCGCTCGCGTTAAACTTACACGGGCACATGGAGACTTGCATCCCGACAACATATTGATCGTTAATTCTTCACTGGGCTTCACATTGTTGGATTGGCGCCAAGATATTGCGGGAAGCTCGGGGAAAGAAGGCGATATTTATTATGACTTGGCAAAGATTAAACATGGTCTCATAGTTGATCATGGATTGGTAGCAAAAGGTAAGTTTACGGTTGCTATTGAAAGTAAGAAGGCAAAATATGAAATGCAACAAACAAGCAAAAAGAAACAGTGGCAGAGCGAACTTGAGGATTTCATTTCAAGGTCAGAACTAGATTCTCAAAAAGTAGACTTAATCACCTCTCTTATTTTTCTCAACATCGCTTGTCTACATCATTCGCCTTATGATGAGTTTCTCTTCGTGCTCGGCCACGATCTCCTTCAGAAAAGTCTGAAAAATCTCTAGAGTTAATCCTCAAAAGGAAAACCTATATATCAATCGTTTCCATTCTTCTTCTTGTTAGCGAATCCATAAATTTTAACACTAGGAATTGAATTGAATATGAAAAATATGTTGGCCAAGATATAAAGCGAGTAAGAAACATTTTTAGACTCAATGGAATGAACGGGATTGAAGATTTACCGTAAAGTTTTTCTTTCCCTTTCCAGGCGAGACTCATCAAAGATGCCTTCGCGTGGTGATTTTCCCCTCGCGGCGAGCGGTCACCTAAGTACAATCCTCTTGAGATAGCACTTGAACCTGCAATCGTATTATCATCATCAATGCATATTCCAAGTTCGGATTTACTTACACCGAAAACTATCGGTAGGTACCAAGTAGATTCCGGTTTCTGTTCTAAGGAATATGGAGCACGGGGATCTAGTTTCCTCACGAAGGGCCGTGAAGATTTTAAGATTCTTAAAAAGAAATCTACTTCGAATACTGAAGTCATTGAAATAAAGCAACGCGTATCAATTTTCAAAATCTCGTTGCGATTTTGTCGACTAAGTGGAAGATAAACTCCGAGATCGTTAGTTGATCCAAGAGCATCTTGAACGTAACGCGAGATTTTCTGATATTGTGCGTTCCAGGAATACTGGAAAACTTTAACCTCGTGTGCGACTAATTCTTGCAGGAGAACCGAGCTATCTGGGGGAGATTTCGCGAGCATGTGATCTTCCAAGAAGAGCATTACAAAGCGACTATCTTTTCTTCTCAAATCCCACCATGTCTGCATCCTCCATTGACGATATGCTGCTCCTTGGACGCATTCAACGTTTTCCATATTTGCACAAAAATCAGCAACCGCTTCCGAATATTCTCCTCGGACGCGCAAGAAAACGGGCGACTTCCAGTAGTTTGCCCATTGAGGCAAAGTATATTTCAGTGTTTCGAACTTAAGTTGGTCATTAATCAAAATATTTCCATAGACCAAAAATGAAGAATTTTGCGGAACAGAATTTATCGTCATTTCCCATCCTTCCGCAAAGATTTACCTTTGGATTTTAACCAATAGTACCCGATGGGTTAAGTCGGCATAAAATTATCACGAGCCTGACGGATTATATTTTGCGAGAGTTACGATGCCCTGAATATCTTAGGAGTTTTACAGATAAATGTGGGTTGTGAAGGACAGTGATTAAGAAAAAGTTTTAGGGAAGGAGAGACAAAGAGACCACCTTTACCATCTTGTAATGATAAAGTTCTATGCTTGGGTACGGATTACAGGAACCAAGCACCTAATCCAAACTAGGAGACTAAATTGGGTTATTCAAAAATTGACACTCTAGAAGGTGTCATTCCAACCATTGTGATATCGATGAGTTCAGCAAGATTGCACCCATTAATGCAACAACTAGAGAATTCTCAAATATTTCAAGTCCACATTCAAGAAGGCATTGTCGGAAGCAAGATTATTGATAATCCGAGGCTAATAAACCGCCAAGTTTTCAAATTCCTGAATGGAAGAGAAATGACTCCAGGCGAAGCTGGGGCAGCTTTAGCGCATTTCTTGGTCTACCTAAAGATTTACCAGCAGCAATGGCCATGGACTCTTGTACTCGAAGACAATGCACGACTACTCCCTGGAGCAGAACGGAAAATCGCAGAATTGGTTGGCACTCTAAGGTCACTCCAAAATTTGACTTCACAACCGATGCTAATCCACTTGAACTTGAATAATGCAAGAATGATTGCCAGAAAATCAAACATTCAAGAAAAAATAAACTTGTATGAGGCTTTGACAATTCTTAGAACTTCTAAAGCATATTTAATCAATTACGATGCCGCAGTGATTGCGCTACGCGATGGTTTACCGCTATTGGATGAACCTGACTGGCCGCACTGGATACATGAAGTTAAGTTTCTGGTAACACCCAACGATCAGGTGACCGTTGATAGAAGTTTCCCTTCCGAGATTGGTAAGCGCCCAACCCCTGCCATTGCACGAGAGAGAACTTCCAGTCGGATTAAGACAGCGATACTCTTCTGTTTAGGAATAGAGGGTATTCGCTACAAAGTGCGGACTGGTTTGCAAGACTATTTTTTATGGGTTGTGTTCGATCGAATTTATCGCGTTGCAGCGAGATTCTATGGGAAAGCTGAATTAGAACATCCAAGCGTAGTTCTTTTAGAGGTGCCAAGTATTCAACTCTTCCGGCGCTGCCTGGTTGGCCGGTATGTAAGGAAGAGAAGAATTCTGCGTTCAAAGCAGGACAATACCTTCAGGTTTCTTAGCTACGATGAAGTAACTAGTATGATCGATTTATGAGAGTAAGGTTCGAATGGTTTTGGCCGACATTTGACCGTCAAAATAATTTTTTCGTTGACGCGCTTAAAATACTGCATGGCGAAGTTGAGGTTGTCACCGATAGATTGGAACATTGCGACCTCGAAGTGGTTTCAGTTTTTTCTCCCCAAAAGAATTCAAATCTAAACCGTCTATCTAACCTAAGAAAGAAAATTCCCCACGGTCAGCCCGACACAAATTTACTTTACCCAACAAAATTTGACCCCGACACGAAGAACTTCTCGCGAAGAATTTGGTATGGAGTTGAAAACGTTAGAGCCCCTTACCAACTGGACATAGATGGCTATATTTCCTTTGATCAAGACACCCTAGACGGCTACAACGCCTATTTTGCCACTTGGTATGAGCTCTCCGGAATTCAACTTCCGTTTACAAACAATAGAGTCGGTCTAACTACCTCTGCCTCAGAGTTACTTGAAAAAAGAAGTTTTTTCGGAAGAAAATCCAAGTTCGCTTGCGCTTTCATCGGTAAACCAGACCAAATGCGCTTTCGAGCCATTAATGAATTGCGAAAGATTGGCGAAGTAGACGTATTCGGACCCATGGTTGGAAAACCTATTTCGAACAAACCTGAAATTGCGAAAGATTACAAGTATATGGTTTGTTTGGAGAATGATAATTATCCTGGATACGTCACCGAGAAACTTTTAGAGGCATATCTTTCGGATACAGTTCCACTCTATTGGGGGAATTTAGGTAACGATTCGTCAATAAATAGAAAAGGTTTTTCTAATCTTCTTGATTTCGAATCAATGAGTGAGTGGATTGAATATGTACGAAATATCGATGAATATGCTTACGTTAACATGTACGAGCAAGCGCATCTCAACAATGTTCCCGACTTGACTCCCATCTACAATGTTCTCGTAGGTTAGTATGAACATCCAGGGAATTCTGTTTTATAACTTTTGAAAGCATCTGAGTTAAACATTAATTGCAACCGAAAATAAATTTTTTTGGGAATGCTAGGTCTTGAATCCTAGTGATTCAATGCTGCTATGTCCGATTTCAACATAATCTCTATGAGTGAGTTAACATCTGTATCCGGTTTCCAGCCGAGAGACTTTTCTGCTTTCCGAAAGTTTCCTAAAAGGTTTTCTACTTCAGTTGGTCGTAATTGATTCTCATCAATCACGACGAAATCCTCATAGTTTTTGCCAATTAACGAAAAAGTTCTTTCGCAAAACTCGCGAACGGTTGTGCCAACGCCTGTGGCTAAAATAAAGTCATCTGGACGATCGTGCTGCATCATTTTCCACATTCCTTCGACGTATTCAGGAGCATAGCCCCAGTCGCGAATCGCCGAAAGGTTTCCAAGGTAAAGCTTCTCAATCGAACCCTTCGCGATTCTTGCTGCCGTTGAAGTTATTTTACGAGTGACAAAACGCTCACTTCGTCTTGGTGACTCATGGTTGAAAAGTATTCCGTTGGCAGCAAAGAGACCGTAAGCTTCTCGATAATTACGAGTCATAAAGTAACTGTAAAGTTTCGCGATTGCATAAGGACTCCTTGGCTCCAAAATTGAATCTTCGTTTTGTGGGGGAGGAGTGTTCCCAAACAATTCGGAAGTCGATGCTTGATAAAACTTAGAATCAAGCTTTAACCTAAATACACTATCTAGTAGGGCGGCCGTAGCAATGCCGGTTATTTCACCAGTTAAGATTGGTTGATCGAAAGAGATCCCAACGTGAGATTGAGCTGCCAGATTATAAATCTCATCTGGACGAGTCTCAATGAGTAATGCGAGAAGTCTGGAATGATCACTAAGATCGCAAAAGTGAAGTTGTACATTTTCATGGCTTTTGCGTGGATATTTCAAGAGATGATCGATCCTAGAAGTATTTAAGGTGCTTGAGGGCCTGACCACACCATGAACTTCGTAATTCTTTTTTAACAAAAATTCGCTTAGATAGGAACCATCTTGACCCGTAATGCCTGTGATTAAGGCACGTTTCTTGACGCCCATTATGTATTTCTTCGGATCATTAGATTGGGCGCCAAGCTATAATCGTATACCCGTCTAAGAAGAGCGAACCTACCCAACTTCGCTGTACTTGGAATATTTCTATCAACCCTGCAGACTCTAATTCTTGCAAATATTTCAACATCCCGTTCAAGTACCTCCTCTTTTCCATGTATTGAATGGACAGGTTATCAAGTAAATTATCAGATTCCAACACTTCAATTATAGGCTCGATGTGCAAAACAATTTTCACATTTTTTAGCATCAAAAAATCGAGAAAAAATTGATATGAGTCCCCAACTTGCTCTAAGGCGGCTATAGTAACCACACCGTCACCTCTGCCGAGGTCCAAATTGTAATCTGGTTCGAAGAAATTAAACTTGCGTCCCAATAGTTTGTCGTCGTTGGTATCGAACGCTAACTTAGTTATGCATTTTTGAGAACTAGTCGCCCAATCTAATCCCATGAGGTTGGCTTCTGGGAAGATTTGCCTCAAACGCAGGAGGTTATGTCCAGTGCCAGCACCGAATTCGAATATGCTGCCAACTGAAGCAAAATATTTACAAGCGAGCCAATCGGTCAGCAAACATAATAAGTTGTACTCGAGCATTGGATCGTGTGGGCGAATCCATTGTTGCCTATATCGACTAATTTGGTATTTCCCAAAATATTTCGGGATAAGGTTTCCAAGTGCCCCTGATTTTGAAAATTCAAGGAGATTCTCTCCCCAGCCCTGCTCCCAACTAGCAACGCGATGTGAACCACTTTCAGTCAGATCTGATGAAAGAACTGCAAGAGTCTTAGAAAGTATTTCGGCTTGATCACGCTCACTGAGAAATTCATAACGGAAATCAAAATTTCGTGCTCGTTCCTTTGTAGCAGTAAAAAATTCTGTTTTCCAGAGGGACTCTAATTCTTCCAATCGTATTTCATTCATTTAGATAAATCATCGCCTTCAAAATCGGACAGTAGGGTAATTGTCGAGGAACCATTCAATCGTAGAGGAAATTCCATCTTCAATAGGCGTAAACTCAAAGTTTCGGTGCAATGTTGCAATTTTAGAAGAGTCCGAAGGTTTCCTAAATTGACCACTTGGTTTGGTATTATCAAAAACCAACCTATCTTCAATTTTAAACTTTGTTGATATCAAGTCGGCAATTTTAGCAATGCTAACTTCACCAATACCAGATAGGAATAAAGGCTCATTTTCAAAATAATTTTCTAGTGACCAGAGAATTAACGATGCAACATCTTTAGAATAAATGAATTCCCGCAGTGCCTCACCATTTCCCCAGACAATGAGATTTTCATCTCGTTCACGTGCTAAATGTGCCCTATGAATCAGCGATGGAATTACATGACCATTGTCCATATTCCAATTGTCTCCAGGGCCGTAGATGCTCGCAGGAATTAGATTGAAATAGGGTAACTGGTACTGATTTTGGTAGGCGAGCGTTTGAACATGTAACATCCTTTTGGCGTAGGCGTATCCAAAGTTAGAATGGTGCGGTGGCCCTGAGTGCAGTGAATCAATTTTAAGCGGGTACGGACCTGCTTCCGGAAAAACACAGGTAGATATTAAGGAAACTAAACGTTCCACTTTTGAAACCCTAGCTGCCTCAAGTACGTTTAAATTGATTTTCATATTTGTTGTGAAAAAATCCGAAGGACTCTTCATATTTGCTTGCACTCCACCAACGAGTGCTGCAAGGTGAATAATTCGCGTTGGCTGGATTCTTTTTAATAGATTCAAGGTTTCTGCATAGTTTTCGAGATTTGCGTCGTTGCGATTGACAAATACTAAGTCTTCGCTCTTTACCGACTTTAAAGCGTGTGCAACCAGACCATCTCCACCGGTAACGAGCGTTAAAGTCTTCAATGAGCACCCGCCAAAAGCTCTCTATACCAATGAATAGTTTGATCGAGGCCCTCATTAAAGGGTATAAAGGAATCCTTTCTAGATTCTTCAATAATTTTGGTTAGGTCCAGCTGGACATCCGCCGGAGCCGTGACATCTTTGTTTGTACTTGCCCCAAGTGAAAACGGAACCTCTAACTTAGAGGCAATCAGTTCAGCTAGATTGGAAATAGATACCCTAGAAGTACCTCCAACGTTATAAACATCACTCGTTCCATGAAGTAAGATCCAGAAGATAAGATCAATTGCATCATCTACGTAGCAATATGTTCGCATCGCCTCCCCCAAATCCTTTACATTGATAAATCCATTCCTTAACCCAGATATTATAAATTCATTTAATACTCGAACATCGTTAACTTGCCCTCCCGGGCCATAAGCCAATGCCACTCGCGCTGATCTTCCAAATCGATTCCCAGATTGATTCAAAGAATACATTATTGCCTCGCCGCATCGCTTGGCTTCAATATATGGACTTCTATCCGAATTCGTAGAGTAAGTGCCGAGGCGATCCTCGCTACTTGGGATCTCACAACTACCAGAATAAACCTCGGAAGTACTCAAAAAAACTGCCTTTCCATTCATGTTTAACTTTCCAGCTAGATGTAAAAGTACGCTGGTGTTGAGCTTTATGGTTTTTAAAGGATCCAATTTGAATTTTCCAGGCTGTCCGTAACCTGCAGCATGGAATAGGAAATCAAAGGGCGGAATTTCAGCCAAGAAAATGTCATTTGATAAATCTCCGTGAAATTCCGTAATCCAAGTCTTATTTTGTAGACAATCCGGAAGTGAGTTCGAGTTGGTCACGGCAAGTAGCCGAAAATTTAGACCTCTTGCCGCGAGTAAATCGAAATAGGACAGGAGGTTCGTACCGATCAGCCCAGAGGCGCCAGTTATAAGTATCGTCTTATTGCTAAACTGATGAAAATCAATTTTGTCTAGTGCAAATTTAGAAAACTTTTTGTCAAGCATTTAGCAACTCACTCACTTTAGTATGGAGATCTGCCTGGGTTAATCCAAGTTGCTCCTCAATGTCTTCCATGGAACCGTAATCTCTAATAAATTCACGCTTGACTCCATGAAAATGAACTTCAAATTCAGGTGAAGACGACAAGTCCATCACTAGTGGTGCTGTTGTTCCGACGTAGAACGGTTCAAGGACTAGCAATTTTGGAGTCGAAATTAAGGATTTCAAAGGGCTCGCCCCATCAATATTTAAAGAGTTAGTGTAAAGTATTTGTACATCAAATTCTTGCTTAAGTGCAAGAGCCGCATCTAATGTCGGACCGATCGCTAAAACTGTTAAATCTGATCCTGCAGAAATCTCTAAAATCTCCCCTGGCAGAATTATATGGGAGTTCGAATTTTCCTTTTCAGATAACCTGAAGTAATTTATTTTGTCGTTGGCGTACGCGTTGCGAAAAAGCGCTTCAAATTCTTTTGAAGTTCCAGGGATAAAAATTTGAATGCCTGGGATATTCAACAGAATTCCAACATCACCAGGAGCATGATGAGTAGCACCTAACGCTGAATAATCAAACGATGCTCCCACAGAAACCAAGTTGCCTCGAAGTCGTTGATATCCGAAATCTATTTTGATCTGTTCTAAACTCCTTTCGATTAGAAATGGGGCTATACTGTGAATTATTGGAATAAAACCCTCCATTGCAAGACCAGCGGCCATGCCGATCATAGATTGTTCTAAAATCCCCACATTCAGCACTCGATCGGGGAATCGGGTCATAGGGTCGTTAAACGAATAGACACCAATATCTCCTAAAAGAACAATCACCCTCGGATCTTCTTCAATAAGTTTGGCTGTTACTTGGGAAAAACTACTCCTCATCGAGCTCACCTAAAAATTCTTGCACCTGACTAGGGGTGGGAAACTTATGATGCCACTCAGGATTATTTTCCATTGCTCGCAAACCCTTACCTTTAATGGTATTAGCTACAATTACAAGTGGCTTCACCCTTCGAGTTTTAAGGGCACCTAAAATTTCCGAATGATTGTGACCGTCAATTTCAATACTCTGCCACCCAAACGCAATGAATTTTTCACTAATATCATTTAGCTTTAGGGCCCTACTTGATGAGAGATTATTATCAACAATACAGATCAAATTCATAAGCTGATGTTGATTGGCGAGCAAAGCTGATTCCCAGATGGTCCCTTCGTTTAGTTCACCATCTCCCAAAAGAACGATAACTGGAGCTTCAACCTTCGTTAACTTTCGTGCGTATGCCACCCCTATGGCAATTGGGAATCCATGACCGAGGGAACCGGTCGATGCCATGACCCCAGGCACCTTATTCTTGTCAGGATGTCCGCCTAAGGCGCTCCCTTTCCTGCAATAAGAATTGAAGGTTTGCTCATCAATAAATCCAAAATTAAAAAGTATTGCATAAAGTCCGATTGAGGCATGACCCTTGGACAGAATAAAGTATGCACCTTGCGACTCACTACGAGAAACTTTTAGTTCGAAATTTTCAAATATATTCCAAAGAAGATCCAAGATTGAAAAAGAACTTGGAATGTGCCCCTCACGAACTTCTGATGCAACTCGAAGGATCTTCATTTTGAGCAAGTTAATCTCACGGTTGGCGACATTCATGAGCACCGGCTCCATTCGACTCTCGATTCCTTACGATAACACAACCTGCGAGTTAAGAGCTAAGAATAGCCAAAATTATGTCGTAGCAAAACTTGTTATAGAAGGTGAAACTCCAAAATCCTCTTCCGAATTCAATTTAGCCTCAGGAGTCAGTAGTCAATAATAAGACAGATTCTAATCGATTTTAGAACTCATGCAGATTCGAATTAATCCCCTAAAATGAAATTTCTGATTTTACCTATATCGGGAAGTGAATTCAAAAATGGTTGTTCATAAATTAATCGGTAAGACTCTACATCCAATTTTTGCAAGTATGAAATGAACTCCCTTAGTGTGGGGAAGTCCAATATATTAATAAACGAATTACGATTTATATGTGGATCTTTCCCTAAATCGCCTAAATATAATGGAATGCCTCCTGCAAGATACGCCTTGATGAGCACATTGGTCACATAGCCTGGATAAATATCATTTTCTGAGCAAAGTATGAATCTGTACTTTCCGGAAATTTTGTCGTTAGAGGTTCCAACCGAACTAATTCCTTTAGTTAGCAAATCAAGGCGACCCAATTCTTTTAGTCGAGAAATAGTATGGAAATGAAAAGAGTTAAGGTGGGTTGCGTCTGCGGAGCAAAAACTGGGTTGCGCTTCGATAAACTTTCTAGGCAACAATAAATTTTGTGCAGTTTGTTTTCCTAATAAATTCATACTAAGTATATTTTCAGAATGTGCAATCTCGCTGTACCATGAAGGACAGTAAAGATTGGTACCGAGAAATTCATCTTGATCAAATGAAAGTAATGCATCAAGACCCTCGTGAACCGGCGGCCTTAGATTTTCAGATGTGTACCAAATCCTGCGCCGAAAATTTCTCGAGTGCGGACTATACTCTCTTAATTTCATCCTACTTTCCGGACCACCGATTTGGGATTCTACTAATTTGAATCTATTTAATCGATCTTTCCCTTTTTCAATGAGGGGCTTATAGACTCCCACAAATTCGATATCACAAAAGGAATTTCTATTCGAGACTACGACAATATCATCATCAGTGCGTCTCAAAATATTGATTAAGAGATTATCTGAAGAATCAAAGTTTGGATGAAACCATTGGAACCTAACTTTAAGAATTCTTCTCTCCTCCTCACTTTCGACTTAGGTCAATTTCTGTGTCTTATCGGATGCAGAGGAGCTTTTCGACACCTAATGAATTATATTCAGATATTATTTACATAGTGTAGCGTTCAATAATTAAAACCTTGGGAGGGCGATCACTTGACGTTCAAAGATGCAGCTTTGAAGTTTCGCTTGCAAATCTTACAACGTAGATTTCCTGGCTCAGCAGAATTTTGGACTTCAGTTTATCGAGACGGCGGAAATTCAGGCGAGGGGTCGTATGGACAACTTGCGATGTTCAAGGCGGAGATTATTAATGGATTTATGGAAGAAAATGCCGCCCAATCGGTAATTGAATTTGGGTGCGGTGATGGAAATCAATTGTCCTTAATGGCCTACCCTCGGTACTTAGGCTTAGATGTTGCACCGGGAGCGATAGAATTATGCTCTCATAGATTTCGCGATGACTTTACTAAAAGTTTCATATTACTTGACCCTAAGCACTTCAAACCTGGCCTAGGACTTTCTGCGGACTTAACGCTCTCCCTAGATGTCATTTTTCATTTAGTTGAATTAGAAACATACGAAACTCACTTGCGACAACTTTTCGCGACTAGCAATAAATGGGTAATCATTTATGGCTACGATTCGGACGTGTTTTTTCCAGAACCTTACTCTTACCCAAGAAGGTTTACAAAATGGATCGACATAAATATCCCTAACTGGAAACTTTTAAAAGTAATTAAAAATAAGTTTCCGTTGGGAAGTTCCGGCGAATCAAGTTGGTCCGATTTTTACGTTTACGAGAAGATGTAAGGCGGTCCTGAATGCTACATTGCAGTGCAAAGTGGAGTCTTTTCGAATATGAGCACGTTTCAAGCTTCTTGAATTATTTTGCCGGTAGAATTGGAGAATAGGAAGTGAAAGTCAACATAAATGATCCAATGGCTAGGTCTGTCACCGGATCAGATTCTGAGTGGCGAGATGCTTGTGAAGCTGCGGGCAGTAGCATCCAATCTCTAAGTCAATTTCGCCGCTGGCCAGTCTTTGTTTTCCATGTTGAAGGTACTCCACGGATTGGAGGAGAATTACTTGCCCAACGCCTTTTGCGAAATCCAATGTTCACTAAATCCTTGCCGACTATCTCGAAAACTGAAGAATTTGGTTCACCACTTAACCTGATTTCGATTCCGTTTGAAAGCAAAACATTCAAATTGTCACCAACTACCTTGCGCTATTCGAATAATTGCCTAAATGCCATTGCGTTATTCGGCCTCCAAATTTTTCAAAATCAAATAATTGAAATTGGTGGAGGATACGGGGGCGAGTGCAAAGTTTTCAACGACATATCTAGAAGTATCACTAAAGAAGATAAGGATTTAAACTGGACAGTTTATGATTTACCTTCTAGTACAGCATTAATTAGAAAATGGGTCGAGTTTTCGAGTTATAAAGTGCAATTTGGTTCAATTTACGCTGAACCGAAAAAGATATCCCACGATTCTATGATTATTAGCAACGGTGCCATTAGTGAAATGAGGGATGAACTCCTAGAGGACTATTTTACAAATCTAATTCTTCCAGCAAAGTATGGATATTTTATAACAAATTTTGAAACACACTCGTCGCCATATGGTGGATGGACGACAGAGATGTTCTTAAATAGGTTGATTGCTGCAGGTAAAAAAGATGCAAAGGTTTTACCGTCCCATAAGTATTTAAGTTTCACAGATTCTGGTAATTCAACTTTGGTAGTTTTTGGAATGGACGACCAGCGCCCCCCAAAGAATCGATTAGGAGATCCAATTCGGTATAAGGCGATTTCTTCAAGCCAACAAATGACGTCTCGATTGGAGAAGTGGATTATAAAGGCCGCCTTCCTTGACTCATCGTTAGGCGTTTTACTGGAATTCTTGGAGAGAATTCTTCTTCGAGATAAATATAGAAAGTTGTACAAGAGAAAGTAGCTTGCACTGAACTAGTTTGAAGAATCCATATTACGTCAAAATTTTGATTGTGAAACACCTAATCTGGATTTGTAATCTGAATATGCGAATGACCTGTCAGAAACCTCTGGGTAAATCTTCATCCTCGAAATTTGCCTATCTTACAAACTCGATCAATTTTCTTGGTAATGTTGCCTCATTCACTATTCATAGACGGTCGAGGTAAAGACACAAATGTGTGGAATTGCTGGGCGCGTTGGATCACATGCCGGAAACACCGATTCATTAAAGCGTATGACCGATTCCATAATGCATCGAGGACCCGATGACGAGGGTCATTTTGTGGCGCCAGGTATCGAGTTAGGAATGCGGCGTTTGGCGATTATCGATGTTGCCGGAAGTAAACAGCCATTAAGTATTAATGAAAGAGCAATTACACTTGTTTTCAACGGCGAAATTTATAACTTCCAAGAAATTCGTCAGTTTCTTTTATCACGCGGATTTAATCTCCAGACTCAAGGAGATACCGAAGTCATAGCACATCTTTACTTGCTCGAAGGTTTAGAGTTCGTGCACCGACTACGTGGGATGTTTGCCATTGCAATTTGGGATGCCAAGGCCCGCAAACTAATACTTGTCAGAGATCGCCTTGGGAAAAAACCTTTAATGTATCGCTTTACTGGCGACAACGGTATAGATTTTGGATCAGAAGTAAGAGCTCTGTTACAAAATAGTGAAAAACGTGAACCTGACCTAGAGGCGATCAATTTTGTTTTAGCATTTGGATACGCGCCTGCTCCGATGACTGGCTTCAGAGGCATCATTTCGCTGCCTCCGGGTCACCTACTAACATGGCAAGATGGAAAGAGTGAAGTTCGTAGGTATTGGAAGTTTGATTCAAGTAAAAAAACTATTAAGACGCTACCCGAGGCCATCGAGCAAACTAGAAGCGTTTTGGATGAAGCAGTGCAAGTGCGACTTATTTCAGAAAGACCCCTTGGAGTTTTATTAAGCGGTGGCATAGATTCAACATTGGTCACCGCTATGGCAGCTCAACATTTGACCACACCGCTGAAGACCTATTCATTGGGATTTAAGGATCAACAATACGACGAATCTAGTTTTGCGAGAAAAGTTGCGGCTCACCTGCAGACCGATCATCACGAGTTGATTATGGAGCCAGATCCGGAGCTCTTGGTGAGAACCCTCGCCCAAACTCTCGATAGGCCGTTTGCAGATTCTTCAATCCTGCCAACTTATTTAGTGAGCCAGTTTGCTCACAGCGAAGTTGTGGTTGCCTTAGGCGGCGATGGCGGAGATGAAGTTTTTGGAGGGTATCGCCGATATCTCCTCGTCGACAAACTTCAAAGAATGAATTGGTTGTTCAAGGGAGTTCGGCCATTTACTCCTCTGCTAGAAAATATCGCTCGCATTAGTGGGAATCGAAACGCCTCCAGGATTGTAGGAGCGATGCGACCCTATTCTGATAGGCAAGAGAGGTATATGTCCCTTGTTTCACTTGTTCATAGAAACGAAAGGGATCGGCTCTGGTCTGATAATCAACGCAAAGGCGCTAACGGAAACGAAGTAGAGGATTGGTTCAGGAATGTATGGGGCAGTGCGCTTGCCAGTGAGTCCATCGGCCGCCCATTAGCGGTTGATATTGAAACTTATCTCCCTGAAGATCTTAATTTTAAAGTCGATATCGCATCGATGGCTAATAGTCTTGAAATGCGATCGCCGTTTCAAGATCACAAAGTAGTTGAACTTGGCGGACAAATCCCAGATCACCTTAAATTTCATAAGGGTGAAACAAAATATATTCTGAAACAATTAGCCAAGGAATTCGTGCCGGCGGATTTAGTCGATAGACCAAAGATGGGATTCGGAATTCCAAGAGCAAGTTGGATGCGCAACGATCTCAAGCATTTGGTTTCTGATGTACTTCTTGGCTCGAGCGCAAGAAACCGTGGATGGTTTGATCTGGCTAATGTGTCCCAACAGATTTCCTTGCACAACCAAGGAGTAGATCGCGACCGAATTCTTTGGCCACTTTTCGCAATTGAGCTTTGGGCTCAGAATTGGCTCGACTAACGACCAAGATAGAGAGTGTTCGGGCTAAATCTGCTGTCATCAAATGAGAGAAGGATTAAGAGTCATATAGTAGATTTACCCTAAGGTTTCCAATTGAGGCAAGCGAGGTTCAAATGCAAGTTGTTATTCTCGCTGGTGGTCTTGGAACACGTTTGTCCGAAGAAACGGTAAGCATCCCTAAACCAATGGTCACTATTGGAAACGATCCAATAATTGTGCACTTGATGCGTTATTTTGCTTCTTTTGGTCATAATCGATTTTTGATTGCGCTCGGCTATAAGGGGTATGTAATCAAGGAATTCTTCGCAAATTATGCTCTGCATAACTCCGACTTGCGCATTGATATTTCAGAAAAAAAGATCGAAATTATTAAGAGCGGGGTTGAAAATTGGATCGTGGAGCTTGTTGATACCGGGCAAGACACGTTAACAGGCGGCCGAATTTTGCGATTAAAAGATCACCTTGATTCGGAGTTCTTAATGACTTATGGCGATGGGCTGGCTGATGTTGACCTAGATGCGCTTGTGCGCCATCACAAAGATCAAGGTCGACTGGCCACGGTTACAGCGATTCGACCCCCTTCACGGTTTGGCTCATTAGAAATTAAAGATGGCCAGGTAATGAAATTTGGGGAAAAGATTCCCGAAGATGCCGGATGGATAAATGGTGGATTCTTTTATTTGACCAAAAGTTTCTGCAATTACCTCGAAAATGATTCCACGATACTCGAGGGTGCTCCTCTTGAAAAATTAGTTAGCGAAGGGCAGCTTTCAGCTTTTGTCCATAATGGATTTTGGCAACCAATGGATACGATACGAGATCGAAAAATATTGGAAACTATTTGGAATGAAGGCAAAGCTCCTTGGAAAAGATAGCCGTAAGATTCCCAGATAAGAATTTTTGGAATAATAAGCGCGTATTAGTAACAGGTCACACTGGCTTTAAAGGTGCATGGCTCACTCAATGGCTAACCCAACTTGGTGCCAAAGTATGCGGTGTTTCTCTAGATCCAATTACAGATCCAGATTTATGGACTGAGATGAATATGGATATGCAGGGGTTCGATTTCAGAGTCGATATTCGTAGTGATGCATGGCAAAGGCGTGTGGATACATTTAAACCAGAAATTGCCTTTCACTTGGCTGCCCAACCCTTGGTTGTTACTGGATGGAAAGATCCAAAACTTACGTTTGACACAAATCTTGGTGGGATGGTGCAGTTTCTCTCGTGGATTAATACCTCCTCATCGCTTTCTGCAGGTGTCCTTGTAACATCCGACAAGGTATATCGTTTAGACGGCAAAAAAACTGCGAGAATTGAATCAGATCCACTGGGCGGAGCTGATCCTTATTCAGCAAGCAAAGCCGCATCTGAACTAATTGCACAAACGTGGCCCATGAATCCCGACAAGAAAGTTGCCACCGCTCGTTCGGGGAATGTTATTGGCGGGGGTGATTGGGCAGAAGATCGTTTGATCCCCGACTTAATAAGAGCTTGGAGGTCACCCGAGAAATTTACGGCACGAAATCCGAACTCAATTCGTCCTTGGCAACATGTTTTAGAACCTTTAAGCGGTTACATCCTGATGGCTGAGGATCTATTTCAACGAAAAATTAAAGTAGATGCAATCAATTTTGGTCCTATAATCAAAGATCAAGTGTCAGTAAGTGAAGTTGTTAAAGAAGTTCAAAACAAATTGCAGCCGCCTAATTCATTGAGAATTGATGAATCTCCTCAAGAGCTCAAGTATGAGGAAAGTGAATTCCTCTTACTTGATTCAACCCTAGCCGAAAGTGAACTAGGTTGGAGGAGTGTGCTCAATTGGAAAGAGTCAATTGATATGACACTAAGTTGGTATTCGGATTTTTACAATGGTATTCCAGCACTGAAACTCGTACAGCGAGACATTGAATTGTTTGGTCAAATAAGTAAATCTCGTTGAATCACACCTCTAAATAAGCAATTCGGGTAGACTTTTCAAGTGAGTAAACTTCGAATCGGATACGTGCCTATTACCTCCGACTTAAATCACCCTGGAGATAGGCGTCGACTAGTTTATTGGGCTCGCAAGCGCGGTCACACGATTACTTTGGACAAAGAAGAGAAAGTTGATGTAGTTGTGCTCACTGAGCGAGCGGATTTTTTTGCTCCCCGCAGAAACTGGTCTGGTTCACCCCTAGTTCTTGATCTAATAGATGGATATTTAGGAGATGAAAGAATTTGGAAGGACCTTGCAAGAGGAGTTGGGAAAGTACTAGTAGGCCAGATGTCCGGACCCCCCAGAGGGTATAAAGAATTACTAATTCGTGCATGTGAGGATTCACAGGCGGTTATTTGTGAAACTCCCGAACAGCGGCAGACAATTCTCAAACATTGTAAAAATACTCATGCAATTCTGAGTATCCATGAAGAGTTCCCAATGCTTGGACCTCAACAACTTAAGACTCACGCTTTGATGTGGGAAGGACTACCTTTTACCGCAAGCGGATTAAAGCTTCTAGAAAAGGCATTAGTAAAGTTGACTCCCAGTTTTTCTCCAACTCTAAATGTTGTTACCGATCTAAAGTACCCGCAAATCTTAGGCGCATACCGATATCGCGATACAGGAAAAGTTTTGGGAAAAATCCCAAAAATCCTTGGGGGCAAATTACGGATTACCGAATGGAGCCTTAGCTCAGTCGTAGAAACCGCAAAAAATTCGCAAATTGCACTTTTGCCTCTAGATCCGAGAGGAAAGCTTAATTCTCTAAAGGCCGAAAACCGTTTGCTAATAATGTGGCGACTGGGCTTACCAACCCTTACTTCACCTTCGCTTGCCTACAATCGAGTTATGCATGCCGTTGGACTTAACGAAGTATGCACTTCCCCAGATGGATGGACTTCAAAGTTACAGCAACTATTTGAGTCGCAATCCCTGCGAAATGAAGTAGTAACTCGAGGTCAACAATACATTCGGGATACACATTCGGAGAAAATTGTTCTAGATGCTTGGGATCGAGCAATAGAGAGCGTCTTATGAAAAGAGAAGTATTCGATGTCACCTACCTTTCTATCGATTCGATTCAGGAAGGCGTGGGAGCCAGTCAGATACTTCCACTTGTTCTTGGATTATCTAAAAATAAAAGAAAGGTATCACTCATAACTTTTGAAAAGAGTGCACCAAGTCCGACACTAGAGAACCTCATACGAGAACATGGAGTCATTTGGACCCCACAACAATTTGGAAGGACAGGTGCGATTGCTGGTTTTCAACGGCTAAATACGCTTCGCAAGGTTATTCCAGAGTCTTCTGTGATTCATGGGCGAAGTGATATTCCAACGGCAGCAGCAGTATTTGGTAATTTGGATGCTCCAATCTTGTGGGACGTAAGGAGTTTGTGGTCAGATCAACGAAGGCAGATTGGCACGTCAGGCTGGAATGCTCTAACTACACGTGCGGCCCGAAGTCTTGAGGACATATCCGCAAAACGTTCCTCTGCAATGTCAACGTTAACTTCCGCCGTAGTTCCTATTCTGGAAAAACGTCACCACAATCTTCCGACTTTGCGAGAAGTGATACCGACATGTGTTCAAACCTCAAAATTCTTACCTTCGCCAATGCCAACAGGGCCGATTACCTGCCTATTATCTGGAACTTTCAACAATTATTATGATTTAGAACGAACAAGAAGAATCTTCCTTAACATTAGAAAAAGTATGAACTTACGTATTATTTGGGCTCGGGGGACTGAATCGCCAAATCACAATTTAGGAGTGGGGGAAGATGAGGTTATAACGGCAACCCATGAACAAATGCCTTCAATCGTGGCAAAATCCCATTTTGGAATCGCGATTTGCAAGAGCAATCAACAAGTAAGTCTGGCTGCAGCAGTACCTACTAAAATCGGAGAGTTTTTAGCCTCAGGAAGACCCGTCATCGTAAGTGAAGGAATTGGAGATTTTGACACCTTATTTTCTGACTCTAATGCGGGGCTCGTACTCTCGGAGAAGGAATCAATGTCAACCACCGTGCTGCGCTTGCAAAATCTGCTTTCAGATCCCACTACTCCTGATAAGTGTAGGGAGCTGGCGATCAGCCACTTTGACATGGAGAAGGCAATCACAAAATACTCAACGCTATATTCGAAAATGATACAAAATGATTAAGATTCAAAGCACTCACCAAAGATATTCGGGTTGACGGGAGAATCAATGCCAAGAGAATTTGAAGATACTAAGGTAATCATAGGTGCCATCGATGGGGTCCATGTGTGGCCGGTATCTAACCATAAAGACCTGCGAGGACGACTTTTTAAAGTTTATACAGATGGCCCACACCCGTCTTTCCCAGAGAATTTTGAAACTTTTGAACATTTCTTCACAGAATCCAAAGAAGGCGTATTTCGAGGAATGCATTTTCAAGGGGCTCCTCATGCTGCCACAAAGGTAATATCGATTGTTAGGGGGGAAGCGTTAGATTTTCTCTTGGATACTCGTAAAGACTCAAAAACTTTTGCTCATGTACAAACACAGGCACTAAATCAGGATTCGCCCGTTTCAATATATATTCCCGAAGGCGTTGCGCATGGATATATAGCACTTCGGGAAGGAACGATAGTTTCTTACCGACAGAATGTAGCTTTCTGCGAAAGTTGTGACGGGGGGATTAACGGAAGTATTGTTGAGAATCTATTACCAATTCCGCTTAAGGAGACTATCCGCTCGGAAAGGGATCTTCATCTGAAGGAATTTGCTAGTTTTTCTTATACCTCGAAATGCTCTCAATGAAGGTAGCGATTCTCGGTGCTAAGGGCTTTTTGGGTAGAAACTTAGCTCACCTATTGGTCGAACAAGGCGCCGAAGTCACCGGTTGGGTACTCGGCGATCCCAAGGGCGAGGCCCTAGGCTTTGAATGTCGAGATGTCACTGAGATACTTGATGGTAGAACTTCACACAAAAATGATTTCGATGTAACAATCAATCTAGCCGCGAGACGTTCTACTAAGGAAAGTCCAATCAGCGATGAACGAATTGAAGAATTTTGCTTTGAAATTCCTAAGAATTTTCTAGCTGCTACAACTTCCGAGAAAACTCTTGTGATCAATACATCCACTTATATCCAAAATTTTGCTGGAATTGAGGGAAATACAGTCGATAGCTACGGAAAAGCTAAAGAAAAGTTGTCCGTATACCTTAAAGAATTCTCGGTAAAGAAAAATATGAAAGTCATCGATTTATACTTATTCACTCTTTACGGGATAGGCGACAGGCCAGGTCACCTCGTACCGCTCTTACTCAATGCAGCACGCTCCGGAGAAGAAATTTCCCTTTCCCCCGGTGAGCAATTGATGAATCTACTTTACGTCAAAGATGCGGCACTTAATATTATTCAAGCAATAAATAGTAAATCAAAGGATTTGTATCGTAAGCACTTCTTGTGGGAAGAGTCTTATTTTTCGGTTCGTGATTTGGTTTCGCAAATTGAACTTTCGGTTCAAAAAAAGATCAATTGCTCATGGGGCGGTAGGCCCTATGCTGGTCATGAAATGATGAATGCTTGGCCGATACCGATGTCCCAACTGCCAAGCTTTGAGACTCACATGTCGCTAGATGATGGAATCAAGGAGATTTGGGCGTCTTTAAATCCGTCCACGGATTAAACTTTAGTAGCTTCAGGACGCTAGCGAAAGCAAGTCTAAAATTGAATTCCCTTAGATATGTCTTCAGAAATGAAAATTCTAGAGTTCTAGTTATCTTCCTTATCTGCTTCGAACTGACACTCCAATTCTCATCAGAAAAGGTTTTCGTATAAGCCTTTCTAATGTCAATAATTGTTTTGTTGCTAGAATTACTCATATTAGAACTATGCAGCCGATAGTGAGTTAAAGGTTCGGGAACAAAGTCAAAGTTCGTATATTTTGAGCATCGTCTAAAGAAGTCCCAACCTGCAGCCCCGTTGAGGTTTTCATCAAAATCGCCAACCTTCCGTAATAACGAGCGGGTGAATAGGGCAGTACTTTCGCCACTAAGCACGATACTCACACCCGGACAAGTTAGGAAAAACTGGCTGCAATCTCCGCGAAACGCGGGCTCGACTACTGAGCGAACTCGACGATCATCGTCTTTGAATCTGGAAATGCCAGAATAGATGAGTTGATTATCGTCACCTATAAGCTCAATTTGTTTCTCAAGCTTGTCCGCTATCCAATAATCGTCAGCGTCTAAGAAAGCGATGAAATCTCCCTGAGCCTTACGAAGGCCAGCGTTTCGTGCTCCAGATTGCCCTAGGTTGGGTTGGTCTATCAGGATAATCTGATCTTTTAGTGGTGCCAAAATCTCAAGGGAATTATCGGTTGAACCATTGTTAACAACTATTAACTCTATGTTCCGGTAGCTTTGTTGAAGAACGCTTTCAATTGTCTCCGTAAGAAAGCGAGCGTAATTAAAATTTGGAATGATGACCGAAATTTTTCCCTTGTTGGCCATATGACACTTACCCTAAGATCAATTCCGAATATTTTGAAGCCATGAAAGATAATGAGAATTGCTCCAACCATGGCCGCGGGACCTCAATTTTTGGTATTGAAACTCCCTTGATTTGATCAGACAGACCTCTATAAATCGCCTCTGGGTCACGATAAGGGACGATCGTTGCGTAACTGCCAGCATTAGGCAATTCATTTAAGATCCCAGAAACTGTAAAAATTGATGGAACTGCTGCGGCGAGAGCTTCTATATATACAAGTCCGAAAGACTCATCTTCGGGACCATTCGGGACGTGCACGAAAGCGTCTAATCCCCATAGAAAATCAGGAATTGAATTGTTTGACTCCTCTATAACAAAAGCGTCGCTTTCTATAGAATTGAGAATGTTGAAAACTGAATCATAAGAATCTGAATGCGCTCCGACGATGTGTAATCTGGTTTGTGGAAACTCTCCGTGCAGTCGTACGAATGCTTGAGCTATGTATTCAATTCCCTTCAGCTCAGTCATCCGTGAAATCACGCCAATCCGGAACACCTTGACTCTCGTTTGAATTTCTTCCCTAGGAATTTCATTTGATACAGCTATGCGTTGAAATCGTTTTAGATCAATTCCATTGTAGATGACTCGAATCTTTTCTGATCTTGCATTTTCATCCTCGATTAAAACTTTCTTAACAAGGAGTGAAACGGCAACAATGTCTGTTGCTAGAAAATTAACAGCTCGGTCGAGAAGATTTCCTAGTCTCTTTTTGTACTTTATGTGAAAATTTGAGTAATGACGAATAAAGATTCTTTTCTTAACTCGAAGTACCTTGGCGCAAAATATCCCAATTATTGTTGCAAATTGCCCGCTGGTAAAAACGGTCGATGGCTTGGCTTTAAATATATAAAAAAATAGTAAAAGAAATAGAGGAAGACTTCCGTACTTCCCTCGTGATCGCAGATTGATGGGTCGAACTCCCAGAGATTCCAGTTCAGAAAGAATTTTTGACTTGTTTGACCCTATGACAATTACCTCTATAACTCCGCCCCCCGCTTTGACCTTCGCAAGAATCGAAACCAATTGAGGACTTGCATCCACCTCTGACAGGATCGCGAGAATGCGCGGATTCCCGCTGATTTGCTTCCTCATCAATTTCCCCCAAGATTAGGCGAATGATCTACCAAAGATAATTCAATATTCTACTCGTTGAACGTTCTGGATTTGCTGAATCTTTGAAAAAGATCAGTAGAATTGCTCATATGAGATTGAAACTTGCTGTTGTATGAGAAGTATTCGACAACACTGGAAACTTAGTACTCTAGGACGCGCCGCGAGCGTTCTAGATTCCCTTGACCGACGAAAAATGTATTTTGTAACCTTAATTCAAATCTTACTAAGCTTGTTGGATTTGCTTGGTGTTGTGTTGATCGGAGTGCTAGGAGCATTGGCTGTTAGCGGAGTTCAATCTCTTCACCCCGGAACGAGAGTTGGATACGTATTAACTTTCTTTCACATAACTCACTTTTCGTTTACTCAACAGATCGCGTTCATTGGAGCAATTGCAGTCACATCGCTTGTCGGAAGAACCATTTTCTCAATTATCTTTACACGCAAAATACTTTTCTTTCTAAGTCGGCGCGGCGCAAAAATTTCAGCAAATTTGGTATCACGTTTACTTTCGCAACCCATGTTGCTTGTTCAAAAACTAACAAGTCAAGAAACTCTTTATTCTGTAACCAACGGCGTAGAGGTCATAACTTTAAATATTCTCGCTGTAGCTGTTAGCCTAGTCTCAGATTTCGCCTCTCTCGTAATTCTCTTAATTGGACTATTTGTCGTGGATCCGATTATTTCTATAGGAACATTGTTAGTTTTTGGAGTCATCGGCACAGTGCTGTATTTCTTTATGCATGTACGTGCACGCATAATTGGTTTACGCAGTTCTGAGCTACGAATTCGCAGTAACGAAAAGATTATCGAAGTATTTAGCTCTTACCGTGAGTCTGTTGTTAGAAACCGACGAGACTTCTACGCACGGGAAATTGGAAGGATGCGGTTCGATTTGGCGGATGTACTCGCCGAGGGAAGTTTTATGCCGTATGTCGGAAAGTATGTAATTGAGACGACAGTTGTTTTAGGTGCAGTTTTGCTGGGTGCCGCCCAGTTTATTTTACAAGACGCTACCCATGCGGTCGGCACGCTAGCGGTCTTTCTAGCAGCTGGTAGCAGAATTGCACCAGCTGTTTTGAGATTACAGCAAGGCGCTGTCACTATTCGATCAAATTCCGGTGCAGCGAATGTGACTTTAGAAATGATCGAAAATTTAAGTGAGGTAAAGCATTTACCAAACGTTGACGACACTGTAGATATTATTCATGAAGGATTTGATGCGTCGGTGAATATGGCTTCAGTATCATTTAAGTACTCCGGGCGAGACGAAAGTGCGATCTCAGATGTTTCGCTTAGAATTCCTGCTGGTGCCTCTGTCGCAATTGTGGGACCTTCGGGATCTGGAAAAACAACTCTTATCGATAACTTACTTGGGGTAATAGATCCAGATGAGGGTCACGTTTCAATATCGGGTCAATGCCCAAACGAAGCAATTTCTAGATGGCCTGGAGCAATTGCATATGTTTCGCAAGATGTAGTAATTTCGAATGGGACGATCCGGGAAAATGTAGCCTTAGGGTATCCAATCGAAGTGGCCACTGAAGAATTGGTTCTCCGTGCCTTAGAAGTTGCGCATTTAGATCAATTTGTTTCCGAGTTACCTTTTGGTATCGACACACCTGTTGGTGAAAGGGGGACACAAATTAGTGGGGGGCAACGCCAGAGGTTGGGCATTGCTAGAGCCATGTTCACTCGTCCTCATTTGTTGGTATTAGATGAAGCTACGAGTTCCCTAGACGGGGAGACCGAAGCAGCGATTTCTTCTGCCATACATGCCTTGCGTGGTTCAACGACTGTTGTCATGATTGCACATCGTCTATCCACCGTGAGAGAAGCGGATGTCGTTGTTTATTTGGATCGTGGAAAAGTAATTGCGACAGGTTCATTTACGGAAGTTAGAAATCGAGTTCCAGATTTTGACCGGCAAGCAAAATTGATGGGAATTTAGCGCTAGATTAAAGTGAGAAGCTTTTTCCCATAGTCGGATCCTTTTAGCGCCATTGCGTTTTCTGAAAGTTTTTCAGAGTTTATTAGCCCTAAGCGCCAAGCAACCTCATCAGGACTTCCGATGAGAAGCCCTTGGCGTTCTTGCAAGATTTGAACAAAACTACCTGCCTCGAGAAGGCGATGAGGTGTTCCGGTATCTAACCAAGCAGTTCCGCGAGACCAAAATCGAGTGATAAGTCTACCTTCAGGGATATATGAATTAAGGAGATCGACAATCTCCAATTCTCCTCGCACAGAAGGAACTATTTTCTTCACGATTTTGAATACATCATTGGGAAACATATAAAGCCCAGATAACGCCACATTGCTAATGAAATCCTTAGGTTTCTCAATTATTCTTAAAGTTAAACCTTTCGAGTCCAATTCCACGACACCAAATTCGGAGGGATTAGATACCTCTGAAACGAAACAGATTGCATTTTTGCTGTCAGGGGTGAATAACACTTCTTGATCAAAATCAGGCCCATAGAAAAAATTATCTCCTAGAATTAGGACTACACCCTTGGAGGTGTCTAGCAAACCTTCAGCAACATTGAAGGCATCAGGAATCCCCTTTGGTTCATTTTGAACTGCATAAGAAATATTGATTCCCCATTGGGAACCATCTTTCAATAAGTTTTGGTGGGCCGCCGCAGAATTTGGAGTCGTAATTACCACAATATCTCGCACACCACTCAGCATCAGGGTCGACAACGGGTAATACACAAGCGGTTTGTCGTATACTGGTAATAATTGTTTGCTGGTGGCGATCGTCATTGGCCACAGGCGAGTGCCATTTCCACCCGATAAGAGGATTCCTTGCATATGGAAGACAATAGCAAGTTTAAGCGCCTTTTAGTAACGGGCGGAGCGGGATTTATTGGTTCAGAATATGTTCGATCGAGTTTAAGTGGGACTTTGTACGGTGGGAAACCAGAAAAGATCACTGTCGTAGATTCCCTTACATATGCTGGAAACAAGAAACGACTTTCTGAAGTTTGGGACAACAAGGAATTTGCTTTTGTACAGGCGGATGTCCGCGATCAAGGCGTTATTTCTGAATTAATTGATGCGCATGATGTGGTCATACACTTTGCTGCAGAATCTCATGTGGATAGGAGCATTGAAAATAGCCAGGATTTCATCGAGACAAATGTCCTAGGTACGCATCGCGTGCTTCATGCAGCACGTGAATTCAATAAAACCGTAGTCCTGATTTCGACCGATGAAGTTTACGGATCCATAAATGAGGGTGCTGCGAACGAACAGACAATTCTAAATCCATCCTCTCCCTATTCTGCAAGCAAGGCATCAGCGGACTTACTTGCATTGTCGTTTGTCACAACTTACGGCCTTGATGTGCGAGTAACGCGCTGTGTAAATAATTACGGGAAATATCAAGATCTAGAGAAGTTAATTCCTAAGATTGTTCACAACCTCAGAAGTGGGCTGAAAATTCCTTTGTATGGGACCGGACTCAACGTCCGAGATTGGATTCACACGAAAGATCACTGCGATGCGATAGCTCGCGTTCTTCATATTGGGGCTCCCGGCGAGATCTACAACATTGGCGGGGATGAAAGCTATAGCAATATTGAACTTGCTTATATTTTGTTATCTTATTTCAATCTAGAAAAAGATCAAATTGAATTTGTTCAAGATCGCCTAGGCCATGATATGCGGTATGCCGTAGATTCAAGTAAAATAAAATCGCAACTGGATTGGAAACCACGTCATAGACTTACCGATTCAATTTCTGAAATCGAAAAAGGAATTGTTTTTTTATCCTAAAGTTCTGCTAGGGGGTAAGAATTAAGATTAGGTGCGTCCGCATCCTTGTCAGATAGCACTAAAGGCTCTTCCCACTCGATTCCTAACGTTTCATCTAACGGATTGATTCCTAGTTCGTCTGCAGGATTGTAGGAGCGATCGAAGCAATAGAGAACCGAACTGTCGCCGCCTAAACTCTGCATACCATGCCCAACACCTGCTGGAATCAAAATGAGTGTGGGATTAGCCCCATCTAACTCAATCCTTGTGATATTTCTAAAAGTAGAAGAATCTGGCCTTAGATCGACTAAAACATCTAAGACTCGACCTGCAATACAGGTAAGCACTTTTCTTTGCGGTGAATTTTTCTTGGTCCGATGGATCCCTCGGACTGACCCAGATTTCGACACCACGAAATTGATTTGAACTGGTGAAAAATTAGCCCATTCCTCAACGCCTTGGACTGATGCTTTATTCCAAAGCTCCACAAGAAATCCGCGCGCATCTTCGTGAGGAGTGAGCTGTAAAGTAAATGCCCCGTCTATTTTAGGAACCGGCACAAAATTCATTGAATGCCTCCAGACATCGCTTGAACTACGACCCCTGCTACAAATTCGACATCTTCAATGACAAGCCCGACATGCTGAGGCAATAGGAGAGTAGTTGCGGCAAATTCATCAGAATTTAAGAATTCTAGATTTTGCGCCCCGTAAAGTGGCACTCGATTCAAGGGGAAATAGCGAAAAGTTGTATAAATTCCATGATCGTTTAGATACTCTGCAAGGTCATCTCGTTTGGATGCAGGCACAGAAACTGGAAAGAAATAGTGAGAGAGGTTATCCGTAAAATCTTCTAGAGGCATTCCGATCGAGGGGACATCCTTTAACAGTTTGAAGTAAAGCTCCGCATTTCGTTTGCGAATTTTCAAATTTTCATTTAGTTTACGCAGCTGAACTCTTGCTATGGCCGCAGATATATCGTTCATAATGGACCTACGTCCCGGATAGGAAACATCAAACTCCCACCATCGTTTTTGCTGTCCAGCCGAAGACGCGCCAGATACATTCGAAAGCCCCATATACATCCGTTCGCGCAGTGCTGCAGCCTTCTCGGTAGATTTCGCAAAGATAACTCCACCATCTCCTGCTACAACCATCTTCATCGCATCCAACGACCAAACCCCAAAATCTCCAAAGGTTCCGCAAGGTTGATCCTGGTAAACCGAACCCATCGCGCCTGCGGCATCTTCGATCAAGACGATCTCCCTCTCGGAAGCCCAACTAGCGATCTTGTGTATTTCAGCAGGCAGACCGCCGAAATGCTGGATTAAAATTGCCTTAGTTTTAGGAGTTACTACAGCCTTGATCCTTTCGAGTGTTGCATTTCCAGTTTTTGAATCCACATCACAGAAAACGGCCTTCATTCCCTGTCCGACGATCGCATTTGCTGCCCCTACGAAACTGATTGTTGGAAGGATCACCTCATCTCCCGCTTTGGCAACTAAATTAAGAATTTGGAACATCGCCTCAGTGCAGGAATTTGTTGTTAAAACGTTTTGTGGTAGCACACCTAGGAACCCCGCGAATTCCTTCTCAAAGGAATCTACTTCCTGTCCCCGGCCCGGCCAATTTCGTTCAAAAACCCCAGAAATCGCGGCGAGTTCATCTTCGCCCAACCTTGGCTGGAAGACCTGGATCATTCGCTTCTCCATTTGACTACCCTATTGCATTCATTGCCCATCTCAACTTACATAGCGAACCCGGAGAAAAAGTCTCAAGCAAACTTCAAATTCTTCCGCTGGCCATGTATTCAGTCCCTCGATCTTCTAAAACTTCTGGTAGGAGGTACCAAGCGTCCCAGGAGAATTGAGAGTTGATCGGATCGAGGATATAGCCTTCACCTTCGAGGAGTCTTCTGACGGAGACTCTGTCACTCCGAAAATTATGGTTTACTGAAATCAATTTTGGCTTAAATCGTAACCAATCATTGGTTTTTAGCACTTCTAGTTCGTCACCCTCGCAATCGATCGATAAATATTCGAAGTCATCTGGCACACAATTCATTACAAAGACTTTGGAGAGCGTAGAACCCTCAACTCGAATAGTCCTACCAGAAGTTTTGAAAAGTCTGTGGTGCTTTTGATCCGCAGCGTTTGTTGTGTTGAATTCAGGTTCAATTGCGATTTCAAGCTTTACGCTACTTTTACTGCTGATGGCAACTGGAATAACTGCACATTTTCTAAATTTTCGAAGGAGTTGGACGGATTCAGGGGAAGGTTCAATTAATAATCCATTCCAACCAAAGTCAGTTTCTAGCAGGAATGTATTACTCAAATATTTTGGATTACAAGCGCCTACGTCGACAAACCACCCCCCCCGAGACCTTTAAGCCGATAAAGGACCCATAAGTCTTGTTGAAGTTGCGCTACAGACCTTCCTTGATTTAAGAGACAGTAACCCTGCCACCGAAGCTGCTCAGAAGTTGGCCCTTTCGAAAATGCAGAATCAAGTCCAGAATTCAAAACTAATCGAAACATCATAAACTTTACAAATTTCAAAGAAAAAAATGCATAAAGGATTCTACCGAAAACTAATTCAAAAAATTTCTGAATCCTCACAATCTAAGTATCTTGGATTGTCCACAATAAGTCAATGGCTACCAAGCAAAAAGAATTTACCAGCTCTTTTAAAGTCCCTGAAAACTAAGCACTTTGCACATTCATAAAATATATAAAGTCGCGTCGAGATTCTAATTCGACTTAAAATGCGGGCAAGCATTAGTTTTCGAACTTTGAATAGCGATGACATTTCATTGTAAGTAGCAGATTCTTCTATAAGTCGACTTAATTTCGCCTCAGGGTTCTCAGAAAGGCTCTTGTGATGCCGTCTGTATTGGCCAAGCTCCTCATCCACCAACAAGAGATCACCCTTGAGAAGGAAGATCTGAAACAAGATTTCAATGTCTGATGTCACTAATAGATCCATCCTGAATGGTGATTGCAGCAGAAAATCTCTTTTCCACATTATCAAGGGAAAGTATAAGAAATCACCAATTGCGATCATATTTATCGCAATCTTCCAATTAATGAGAGTCGTTACTGGGTCATGCTTGGCATTCCCCCCTCTTGTCGATTGAAGAGTACTTGCCCTCCAGATTAGGTCCTTTGTTTTGTCAGGTAATGGACGAAAAATAAGGCCATTGCTGTCGATAACTTGTGTTCTTGATTGGATAAGTGCTGCCGTTGGATACTTCTGGCTCACCGCCAATAATCTCTCCAAATATCCAGGCAGAAGGCGATCATCATGTCCTAAGAAGATAGTCCACTTGGCATTAGAAAGGGTCTTTGCGATTTCTAAAGTCTTGTTTAGACCCAAATTCCTAGGATTAGAAACATAAGAAATCCTCGGATCTTTTAAAGATTCGATAAATCCTCGGGCGATTAAGTCATTCGGACTATCATCGATTACTAAAAGCCGAAAATTTGTGAAAGTTTGCGCACGAACACTTTCTACGGCTTCGCACAGATAATCAAATGCACGGTAATAAGGAATAATGATGTCCACGGCTGTTGGAACATTAATGCTGTCCGCGAAATCATTCACACGGCGAGATTAGCAGTTAGGAAAACAAACCCACATTTCCCGCTTTATTTGGATAGATCTACCTAGGCCTTCTCCGCCTTTGGTCACTTCTTGGACGTGGCTTGCCACTTCGGCGAGGACCATCACTAGCCATCACGGGAGCAACGTAGGCAATTCCGCTGGGCTCGCGAGAGCCAGTAATCGAGACCAACTCTGCATGATGCGGACGAACATCAACAAACTTGGGATAGACGCCTGCGCGAGAAGTTAATCCTCGCACCGCACTTTGCTGCTTTGAGGTTGCCAATGTAACAACAACTCCGGCTTCTCCGGCTCGGGCAGTTCGTCCCGCACGGTGCAGATAATCCTTGTGATCTGTCGGTGCATCAACGTGCACGACAAGTGAAATACCGTCCACGTGAATTCCGCGTGCTGCAACATCTGTTGCAACTAGCGCAGCGGTTGTGCTGGCCTTGAAGTGCGCAAGAGTCCGAGTGCGAACTGCCTGTGACTTTCCGCCATGGAGTGCTCCAACTGGAACTCCAACGCTGGCTAATTTGTCAGCTAAGCGATCTGCTCCACGTTGAGTCTTCACGAACAAAATTGTGCGTCCATCACGAGATGCAATTTGTGCAGTGATCTCATCTTTGTCGCCAGCATGCATGACAAGCACGTGGTGTTCCATAGTGCTGACTGATGCGCGATCATTTTGCAACGAGTGAGTCTTGGGGTTGTTGAGGTATTTCTTGACTAAAGAATCAACGCCACGATCGAGTGTTGCGCTAAAGAGTAAGCGCTGACCGTTGGGACGTGCTTGATCAAGAATTTCCTTAACTACAGGCAAGAAGCCCATATCTGCCATTTGGTCGGCTTCATCCAGCACAGTGATTTGAAGATCATCGAGTTGTACTTCGCCTTTATCGAGCAAATCAATCAAGCGACCAGGAGTTGCGACCAGAATTGGACAACTCTTACGCATTGCTGTGATCTGTTTGCCATAAGGCATACCGCCAGCAATAACAACAGAGTCAAGACGAATCGCGCGAGCAAGAGGCGTGATGACATCATTAATCTGTAGCGCTAATTCGCGAGTTGGTGTCAAGATCAAACCGAGTGGACGATGTGGCGCAGCTTGTTTGCCTTCAAGATTTGTCAGCAGTGCAAGCCCAAATGCGAGAGTTTTTCCAGAACCAGTTTGTCCACGGCCCAAGATGTCATGACCCTTAATCGCATCAGGAAGCGTTGCGACCTGAATTGGGAATGGAGAAGTAATCCCTTGCGAAGTCAGAGCCGAAACTAGGGCTGGTGCGATGCCGAGTTCGGCCCACGTCTTTCCAGTGCCTTCGGTTGGCTTATGGTGCAAAGCAACTTCAGTTGTCTCTTGCTCTACATCGTTGATGTAGTTGTCATCGGCACCAAAATCTTCAACGAATTCATTGTTGGAGTAATTGTTGCCAGATTTTCCACGACTGTTGTGTGAGCGAGGACCAGAGTTATTGCTTCCCATGTGATCGGTGTTGCGAGATGAACTTGGACGAAAAGTTGAACCCTTGTGAGGGGTCGCGATGCCACTGTGAGCGCTACGAGTTGTTGGGCGTGAGCCTTCGCGATTTGCCGACGTGCGGAAATTTTCGCGACTTGATGAGCCAGCACTAGAGCCTTCACGATTTGAAGTTGTACGTGAATCATCACGAGTAGCAGCCCCGCGAGCTCCGTCGCGATTAAACGATGAGCGAGCACCGGTGCGATCGGATGAATCCGATCCACGTGCAGGTGCGCCAGTGCGCTTTCCTCCAGGGATAAATTTGGTGCGTTTTTGTGGTTCAAAGTTAGGACGACCATCACCACGTGCAACTTCGGCGATACGTGCATCGCGACGAGTTGTTGGGCGGGTGTCATTGGAGCGTGCATCAGCGCTACGTGGCGCTCGGCGAGAATCACCACGAGATCCTCCGCGCGAATCAGAGCGCGTATCTACTCGTGTATCAACGCGACGAGCTGGTGCAAACTTGGTGGTGCGTGGTGCGCGACTATCACTTTGTGAATCGCCATGCGAATCACGAGGCGAGCCATGCGAAAGACTTTGATTTTCATCGCGTGAATCGCGACTGCGCAATTGCACATCGCCAACTCCACGAGTATCTGCAAAACGCTTTGCGCGTTCTTGAGATCGAGCGCTGTTCTTCTCGCGCTTTGCTGGGCTGTTCGAAGAACCCTTACCTGATTTAAAAGTTGATTTACTCGATGGCTTGCTCCCAGCGCGTACCGACGTCTTACCCGTTAACTTGCCAGCTTTTGGTGTTCCTTTAACCCACGTGGACTTACCTAATTGCGGTGCGGATTCAGAAGATGAATGAAATTCACTTCGCGCACGTGACATTTCTTTTGCGGCGGTTCCTCTGCGAGCTGGTTTTCCAGACTTAACGCGAGAAGGAGCATCGCTGAATTTTCCTGACTTAGCAGCACCGAACTTGCCGGCCTTTGCGCGACTAGATGGCGCAGCGGATTTTGCGGCTTTGGCGCGGCCAGCTTTGGCGGGTTTGCCAGATGCCGAGCGAGCAGGAGCAGCAGATTTAGAGCGTGGTTGCACAGACATGTTTTTACATACCAATCGAGACGACAAGCGCGTCTCGGTGTGACTTGGCCATGGTTCCCAGTTGTACTGGGGCTAACCATCTACTTCGGTTAGCGGTGGTGCTGGTTCGCATTCGAACTGCGATCCGGTCGTTCTGGGCCTGTCAGGTGGTGATAAGACTCGCATGTAAGCGCGGCATCTTGTGTCGCACTTTGGGGGAAGTGATCACTGCTTCGGTTGAAGCAACGTGGGGAAGTCTACCGTGGATTTTTCGCACTAAATACCAACGATGCTCGCACGAAATACCATCGATCTTCGCATAAATCTTGCCGCTAATGAAGCCCTATTTCTTCTCGCTGTCGGATTCGTCATCGGATAGTTTGGCAAGAGCAGCCAAATCAGGACGTGGAATTTTCGGAACATCTCCGCGCATTAAACGGCGAAATAAATAGATTGCAATGGCGCCAAAGAAGGGCCATTCAAATGTGTAGACCCAAGCGCGCCAATTGCCACTTTGGGCCCGCCCGAATTCAAACCATCCTGCCCACATGCAAAATGGAAAGACTACGACCAAAGTAATGATCAGCACTAGACGTTGCTTCTGTGTGAGTTCACCAGAGGGAGCAGGGACGTTGGGATCGTTCTCGTCTTGAATCCATTGCGGGGCGCTAAATTCTGCCGCAATGTTTTTTCGTTGAGGTGTCACACTCTTGGCCAGCTTATCTTTCTTAACCATTCCAACCACCACTCACACATTTCTCAAGCACTCGCTCCACCATCTCGCTCATCTGCAATTGCGGCATCGACTTCATCGGATTTTCGTTCCTCGCTTTGTAGCCAATGGTGCACCGCAAATGCAATCCACACCGCATCGATAATCATTCCACCTGACCACATGATTGATCCGCCACGCCTTTGATCATCGAGTGTAAACATGCCTTGGTAAAGAGAGCTCGGGGAGGCGTAAATAAAGAACCCCGTCAGCGTTTCTGGCACCATCATCAAAAAGAGCGAGATCACAGCCATGGCAGGAGAAATCCGGCGCCTGACAAGATTGCGATCTAAGAGATTGAAATAAAAAAAGTACGCAACAATAAAATATGCAGGAACTTCAACGTAATTGTGAACCCACGCCCGCTCCATGATAAAAACGTGCGGGCCGGGCAGATGCACGCCGATCATCAGCGTTGCGTAAACAAACCAACTCGCCATGGGTTGAGTTAATGCGCGAAAAATCCGATTCTGCAGATGAAAACTAGAAGGGGTACCCAACACCAACAACGGCCCAGTGATCATCATCAGCGTGATGTGCTGGACCATGTGACACCAGAAATAATCACCAGCTCTCACACCAAATGGGGTACAAACAACGAAGGCGATTGTGGCAAGCCCCGATAAAAAGAATCGACGTTGACGTTGCGCCTGCCGATCACCCGCGCTGATCCCCGCGTGAGCAAAGCGTAAATAGAGGTATTCGATGACAAGTAAAGGAATGGTAATTTCGGGCGCTAATTGCCAGCTGCTCCACAAACTCACTCCGTTACTCATATCCATAATCGGGCAGGTTAGTCCTCAAAGTCGAGAGGCGACTAGTTGCGCATCTGCGTGCGCCATATTTATCCAAGCCTTTAAAAAGGGGTAGTCACCAGCCGGAAGACTAGGGTCATCCCGCACACTGCTTGAACCTTACGTATGAGGGTTCAAAAGTGAGCGCGCCTTGAGTGTCAGCCCCAAAGAAAGCCTCGGAATGGTCTTGGAAACCAATCAGTAAGCCCCTACCCTGTTCAAATTGAGCGCACGCTCCCGTGTCGTGGCTCACTACTGGGGGTCTGAATGAATAAGCGGTTCTTCGCCGCACTCGGCACGGTCATTCTTGGCGCAGCGGTAATCGCTGGCATCGGCACATATGTTGCAGCTGCAAAGAATGATTCACGAGTGCTTGCTGCCACAGCTGCAGGAACGATGGATACACCGCAAGGAAACTTGCCTCACTACACGCTAGATCTTTCCGTTTACCCCGATGCGATGTTTGGCGGACACGGTAATGGCGGCGGTCACCCTGATTGGGTGAGTTATGGCCCTGTAACTAATTTTGAAGTACCAGCGCATTCAGCCATCACCATCACCGTTACAAATTACGACGGTGGCGAAACTCTCAACAATGATTTCTTCGGAAAGATTCGCGGAACAATTGATGGAAGCGCAACTCTCAACGGAACGCGAATAACCTCCGTTGCTCCAGATCACGTCGGCCACACATTTACCGTGCACGGTGTTGCAAGCAAGCAGACCGAACTTTTCTTTAGCGTTCCAATGAAGGCGGTACCAGAAGAGGCGATGCCTGAAGAGGGATACACAAAGACTCCTAACGTCACTGTTTTTACAGTCATCACGGGTGATGCTGGTGAGTACATCTGGAACTGCGAATATCCATGCGGCGATGGCACGATTGCCAAATTTGGCAATGCGATGTCAGCGATGGGTTATATGTCCGGTCACTTTAACGTCGTGAAGGGATAGGGCCAACGCATATGTCAACTACTCAAAATTCGCAAAAAACAAGATGGTGGAAGAGTCCAGATGTAAAGAAGACTTTTATTCTCTGGTTAATAGTTACTCCAATTATTGGTTACGTGGCAACCACCGTTCAAGTTCGCGCAATGGGAGCTCCGGCATCAGAGGTAATGGCATCTGTTAAATCGCTGATGGCGATTTTCACTTGGGCGGCATCTCCTGTAGCAGGGCTCGTTGCTGCAATGGCGTTAACCTCTTTGCTTGGCAAGCGTCACTACGGTGATAATCCGCCAGCCGAGTCAGAGCACGAAATTGCTGAAAGCGCTAAGGCGGCCTCGGTATGGGTGATCGTCTCTACTTTGTTGTGTTTGTTTGCCTTGGTTGTTGGCCTCGTCGTTTTCCAGAAAGATTCCGCATCGTTACTCGATGCAAAGGCAATGAATATCAATGCCACAGGTCAGCAATGGGTCTGGAATTTTGACTACCCAGATAGCCCTGGTGTGCGCAGCGCGGCACTTTATTTGCCAGTTGATAAGCCAGTTGTATTCCATGTCACGAGCAAGGATGTCAAGCACTCATTCTGGATTGTTCAAATGGGTGTCAAGATAGATGCAAACCCTGGTTATGTTACTGAAGCAGCTGTAACGCCAAACAAGATCGGTGTTTTCGATATTCGATGCGCCGAACTCTGCGGTCTGTTGCACGCATATATGCAAACAAAAGTTCACGTCGTGAGCCAAGCCGATTATGACGCGTGGCTTAAAACACAAGCAGCACTCGAGGGAGCAGCCTGATGACAACAATGATGAATCGTCCAGCATCAGCACCCGGCCATTCGGCAGGCAAGAAAGGTCTTATTGAAAGACTGAATATTGTTACCGCATTTGCTCTCGGCACAGTCAGTGCTGTCGTGGTGTGGCAACTCGCCCTCAAATTCATGCCAGAGAATGCAGAGACTGCATTCTTCTTTAACCGCGAAGACAAGATTATGCTCCTGAGCTTGATTGCTTGGTTTGTAGGTTTTATGACCGGCATCGGCGCACTTATTGGGCCATTTCGTTGGGCGATGGGTAAGGATCTCAACCATGACGAGAACATGTTCTTGGCAGGTAAAGATCAAGGCGTCAAGCGCTACTTCCGTTACACAACAGACCATAAAGTCGTAGGAATTCAATATCTCGTCACAACGATAATCATCTTCTTTGTCGGTGGAACGCTTGCGATGTTGATTCGTACCAACTTGGGACATGCAACAGGCGGATGGTTACAACCACAGACTTACAACGCCGTTGTGGGATGGCACGGCATCATCATGATCGTTGCAACGATCATCATGGTTACAGGGCCATTTGGTAACTTCATAATGCCAATCATGATTGGCGCTCGCGATATGGCTTTCCCTCGTCTCAACGCTCTGAGCTTTTGGCTCATCGTTGCTGCAATTCCACCTGTATTCATCTCATTTTTTACAGGCGGAATTACTACTGGCTGGACTGCATATAACCCACTTGCTTCGCAATCAGCCCTTGGAATGAACGGCTACATTGCATTCATTTGCATCTTCGCCATTTCAACAATGGTCGCTGGTGCAAACATCACTACAACCGTCATCAAGATGCGCGCTAAGGGAATGACCTGGACTCGCACACCGATCTTTATCTATGGCGTTGTTGCATCAGTTGCGTTGGCACTGCCAGCGTTTCCGGTTTTCTTCTTGTCACAGATTATGTCTGGAATGGATCGCGCATTTGCGACCTCTTTCTATGACACTGCCCATGGCGGAAGTGGCTGGCTCTATGAGAACTTGTTCTGGATCATGGGCCATCCTGAGGTTTATGTAATTTTGATTCCTGCAGTTGCCGCCTTGATGGAGATGGCGCCAGTGTTTACTCGGCGCCCTCTCTTTAGCTTCAAGTTGGCAGTTATTGGTATTGCCGGAATCTCTGGACTATCAATTCTTGTGTGGGCACACCACATGTATATGAGTGGTTGGGCCCCATTACTCAACGCACCATTTATGTTGACAACCGAATTAATTTCGATCCCAACTGGAATGTTGTTCTTGGTGCTTATTGGCACGCTGTGGCGTGGTCGCCTTTGGATGACAATGCCCCTGATGTCGATCTTTGCGCTTTTATGGAACTTTATGATCGGTGGGATCACAGGTATTTATCTATCTGACGTTCCTGCCGATGCGTTTTTACATGGCTCGATGTATGTAACAGCACATTTCCATTACACCTTGATGGGCGCCGGACTCACTGGCGCAATTGCATCTCTGGTCTATTGGTTCCCAAAGATGACTGGGCGTATGTTTGATAAGAAACTCAGCTGGGTTTCATTCTGGCTCGTTCAAATCGGGTTCAACATCGCCTTCATGGGAATGTTCCTCGTTGGTCTTGCTGGTCAACCACGTCGCGTTGAGTCATACGCTGAGGTCTTTAGCAAAGGTAACTTAATTACCACCATGGGTGCGTACACAATTATGGCCGGCATGCTGGTCTTGCTCCACGGTGTAATCGTTTCATGGCGCAGCGGAGTGAAGGCTCCAATGAATCCATGGCAAGCAAAGACACTCGAGTGGACAGTCCCAAATCCAATTCCGCTAGAGAACTTTGATGTGCTCCCAGTTGTTACATCGGATCCTTACGGCTACGGAAAGGCAAAGTCATGAGCGTCGAAACACATGCACATCACGAACATCCTGATGTAGTTGGAAGCCGCAATCGTCTTGGGCTAATCCTCATACTCGTTGCAGATATTGCGATGGCGCTGAGCGTTTTGTTTGTCTTCTTCTACCTCAAAGGACAAAACGTAAACAACATGTGGTTGCCTGCTGCAACTGAGGACACGCCAGCAACGCTCGCGCTGTCCAGCAAGGGAACTTGGTATGTGACAACACTTGCAGCTCTTGGTTTGCTGACACATTTCTACGGCCTCAAGGGAGTTCGTGCTAAGAATCAAACTCAATTGGTTCTCGGCGGCGGACTCGCCTTGCTCTTTAGCGCGATCGCACTGGTCTATCAGTTCATTCAAGTCAGTGGCGCTCCATTCACTGCTACATCCGGTGCTTATGCATCTTGTTATTTCTTGATTGCCGGACTTAACACGCTGCACTTAGTGCTCACCGTATTTATTGCACTTGGCAACTGGAACCGCTCACGCCTAGGTGTTTACAAGTCAGATCACTGGCATGTAGATATCGTGAACATCTGGTGGATCTGGATGACTATCTCATCATTACTAGGAGCATTTGCACTTTCATTTGCTTAAGTAAAACTTTGAAGAAGAAGGCACTGCGCTAGTCTTGCGTAGTGCCTTCTTCATTGAGCAAATCAAATAGGTCTTGGCTCCCCGCCTATATTGCACTAGGCACTGTGTGGGGATGTTCTTTCATTTTCATTAAGTTGGGCCTTGAATTTCTCACTCCTGTCGGTGTCGCTTTCGGTCGTACCTCTCTAGGGGCGATGGCGCTATTAATCATCGCTAAATCGCGCAAGGTCTCACTTCCTACTGATAAAAGAATTTGGATGCACTTGTGGGTCGTGGCGCTGTTGCTTAACGTCATGCCGGGAGTTCTTTTTGCGTTTGCTGAAACTAAAGTTACTTCTGTGTTGGCGGGAATAATCAACGCTGTCACACCACTGATGACCCTTATAGCGATCATGATTGTTTTTCGCCAAGAGAAGATCAAGTTCTATCAAGTGGTGGGGTTATTTATTGGATTCATTGGCGTACTTACAGTGTTGGGGGCTTGGCATGGGCTTGGCTCTAACCCACTTATTGCTGTCTTGTCACTACTTGGCGCCGTGCTCTGCTACGGGATTTCTTATCCGTATAGTCACAAATTTGTTCTTCCCTACAAGTTACAACCGACCGCGGTGGCAGCAACGCAACTGACACTAGCAGCTGGCACACTTTTGCCTTTCTACCTTATGGATGGAATCGCTAAGGACGAATACCGTCCAGGACCAGTATTGGCAATGTTGGCACTTGGAATTCTTGGAAGTGGATATGCATATATCTGGAATTTTCAAATATTGGCAGCAGCAGGAAGTGCGATTGCAAGTTCTGTCACTTATGTAACTCCAGTTGTAGCCGTAGTTGTCGGAATTGTATTTTTAGGTGAATCAGTAGCATGGAATGAACCCGTCGGCGCTGTTATCGTCTTGCTAGGGGCGGCGATTAGCCAAAACAGATTGCGTCTTAATCGAGCTGAAAAGCCTCGCGGATAGGGCCTAATTCGATTCCGGCCTTTGTGTGGTCAGAATTTTCTCCACGTTCCAATTGTGAAGCATGCGCTTTATCGTGCCAGCGCTCTTCAATCTTCCCGTAGCGCCACAGCGCAAGGGCAACAATCCACACTGCACCAAAGGTTGCCACGATGATGTAGCCAGCCGAATTCAAGTTAAAACTCAAGGCATAATTCCAAAACCCACCAGAGAGATTTAACTGTTTAGCTAGCACTTGCAGTAGTTCTAGACCACCAACAAAGAGAGCAACAGCAACAGATAGCGAAGTGATGACGATGTTGTAATAGACCTTACGCACCGGCTTTGAAAATGCCCACCCGTAAGCAAAGTTCATAAAAGAGCCATCGATTGTGTCGAGCAAACTCATCCCACCTGCGAAAAAGAGTGGCAGCGAAAGAATTGCCCACCAAGGCAATCCGGCTATGACAGATGACCCGGCAAGTACGAGCAATCCAATTTCTGTTGCAGTATCAAATCCCAAGCCAAAAAGAATTCCTAGCGGATACATTTTCCAGCTGGCATCGATTCGTCGAGCGATTGGCCCAAAGAATCTCATGAGCAGGCCCCGAGAATTAAGATGCTTTTCTAACTCTTCTTCGTTGTACATACCTTTGCGCATGTCGATAAAGACTCGGACTATCGAAAAAAGAATCACAAGGTTCAAGATTGCGATGAGCATTAAGAAAGTGCCACTCACTGTTGTGCCAATAAGGCCGGTGTAATGGTGGAGCGAAGAGTTTTGATCTTTGAGTTGTACGCCTAGCGCTTTTATTCCGAAGTTGAGCAAGATTGCTAAGGTCGCAACAACGGATGAATGTCCTAGCGAAAAGAAAAAACCGACCGCTAGCGGACGCTTGCCTTCACTCATCAATTTGCGAGTGGTGTTATCAATGGCTGAAATGTGGTCGGCATCAAAGGCGTGACGCATTCCTAAGGTGTATGCAAGAGCTGCAGTGCCCCAACCAAAGAGAGAGCCATCGGAAAGTTGGTAGTGACCGCTTGTTGCTGCGAACATTAAGAGCGCCCCTGCAACGTGCAGGAAAGCAATAAAGCCAAACATTGCGTAGAGGCGTCGCCATTCATCCCGGGTCAGGCGCTGGCGCAGAGGGATATTGACCTTTTGCGCGATGATGAGGTTCAAATTTCCCCCGAAATGCTAGATGCGAATGATTTGCAAGTAGAAAGGGTAAAGGAGCCTGTTACACGTGTCCACTTGAAATTGAGCACGACTATCTTGTACCCCGTGAGATCTCGTGCCTACTTAGCCAGCCTTGGACTCTTGGCTGGATTGTGCTTTGGACCCATTGCCTCCCCTTCGCCAGCCGTAGCGAAGGACTCTTGTCATTGGGATACCGCCCCTGGATGGGTTGCGCGGGAAAACCAGAAGACCGGGGAGCCGTCGTGGGATGCGGGTATTGCTATGGAATTCGCCGGTGACTTCAGCGCTCAGACAAAAGTCAAAGGAATTCGTAAGTGGTTAGTCAGATCGCTCGGACCAAAAACGGTGGAAGGTTGGCTTGATTCCACTACCGCCTCGTGTGGTGATCACGTGGGGTTGCACTTATCGGGCAATGCTGCGCCGATCACCATCAAGGTTTATCGCATGGGGTTTTACGGGGGAGCAAGCGCTCGACTTATTGAGCAGAGTGTTACAAAACCAATTCCTCAATATCCATCGCCAACAATTTCTTCGCCTCCATTGTCAACGGTATCCACTAAATGGCCTGTTGCATGGGTTTTCGAAATTACGAGAGAAACTTTGCCGGGGCAGTATTTGATTCGCTTGGATGATCATGAAGGCAAATCTACTTTTGTTCCCATTACCGTGACCGATCCAGAAGCGAAAAGTGATATTACTGTTATTTCCTCCGTTTTAACATGGCAGGCATATAACCAGTGGGGCGGGTATTCCCTCTATAAGGGCCCTAATTTGAAGCGGGTCTCGCGTAGTGCCGTGGTTTCTTTTAACCGTCCTTATGACGGCGACGGATCAGGGCAATTTCGTTATATGGAGTTGCCCGTATTGCGGTTAGCTGAAAAATTAGGTCTAGATTTAAATTACATCACCGATCTAGAACTCAATAGCGATGCAAATTCGCTTCGAAATACTAAATCTATTCTCTATGGTGGACATGGAGAATATTGGACTTCTGAAATGCGATTGTATTTACAGAACGCGATCAATCGAGGGGTGAATTTAGTTTCACTAGGTGGCAATGCTGGATATAACAGGCCACGACTTCAATCTAACGATCGCGAAATGGTGATGTGGCGAGGCGCTCAAGCAGATCCCAAGCGAACCGATCCAATCCTTGCAACGGTCTCGTGGCGTTCGAGCCCCATTAATAAGTCTGAATCCCTTCTCCTAGGTTCCCAATATGTGGGTCTTGGCGTTGACGGGGATTACACAATTGCTCATTCCACCCGATGGCCATTTAATGTGATGAAGCATCCAGAATTACTAAAAAACATCGTTGGCCGAGAAGTAGATTCACCCTTATATGCCCCAGGCCCTGCTGTGGAAGAACTTGCGCGTTCATCCATCAACCTTCATGGGAGAGCAATTACAACAATGGCTACCTATTACACCAACGCCAAGGGTGCCGGAATTCTAGATATTGGAACTAATGGTTGGACGTGTGCGATGGATGACATCTGCCCGTGGCACCCGAATATTTCCAAAGAAACGCAATTAGATGCGCGCTTAGTGACTGAGGAGATCTTGATCGGCATTGCTAAGGGCCCCCTAGGGCTCTGGCGCCCAGCCATCACTGATATTCCAGCAAGAACTGCCTTACTTTCAGTAGCTCATTAATTTTATTCTCGGAAAATTCTCAGGTTAGCGCGTGTGTTTCCCATGAATTCTTCATAGTCATTTGTCACTATTCCGCATCTAGAAACCCCGCCCATCATCAAGGAGAAATTATGAAAAAGAAATTAGCTGCAATCTTTATCGCATCTGCAATGACGGTTGCAGGCACTGCCGCTGCAACTGCAGCAACCCCAGCCCCAAGTATTAAGAAGCCAAGTAAGGCTGCTGGCGAAGGCACAGCAACTCACGAAATGAGTGAAACATCTGAGACTCAAAAGAGTGAAGGAACTGGCACGGACATGAAAAAAGGAATGAAGAAAGTAGCAAAGAAGGCATCAAAAATTCACACACCAAAGCCAAAAGCAACTAAATAAAAGATTTACGAAGAAAGCCACCCCTTGGTTTAACCAAGTGAGGTGGTTTTCTTCGTTTCAAGGGTGCGTGAGCCGATGAAAGCTTCTGCTCGCAGAATTGCCAATCCAATTCTGGGCAAGTCAGATGCTTTTCCAAATATGGCAAAGCGCGGCAACCATTCTGGGCGAAACTTTGCATTGAAACGGTAGAGCGATTCCATTTGGATCCATCGAGAAAAGAAAAGCAGAATGCTGCGCCATGAACGAATTATTGGCCCAGCCCCTAATTGCCCTCCGCGCTCGAAGACAGCGCGAAATGCAGCAAAGTTCAAAGAAATCTTTTCGATTCCATTTGCGCGAGCAAAATTAATTGTTGCATCAATCATTAGTTCATTCATCCCTGCATGTGCGTGTGGGTCACGTCGCATGAGGTCTAAAGAGAGACCTTTTTCTCCCCACGGAACGTATTGCAAAATTCCTCGGACTACTCCATCTGCAACTGCGGTAACAATTAAAAGATCCGGCTCATTGCTTTCTGCAATTCGACCCAACCCCATCATGAATCCTCGCTCAGTTGCATCCCCTCTCCATTTCTTCGAATTGAGAGTCAACTGTGAGCGCATATCTGGGGTAAGTGAATTGCTTCTATAAATATGTGTTGTGTAGTCCTGCTTTTGAATCTTGCGGACAGTCTGACGAATACTGCGATATCGGGGGCTTTCAAGGTCATAATCGCTGACGCGCACGATGGCCTCATCACCAATTTCGAGAGATGACATTTTCGATTCCCGAACCCAAATTTCACCGGCCTCCTCTGAACACCCAAAAACAGCAGGTACCCAACCATTCACACGGGCAAATTCCAGGAATGCCTGCATCGCTTGTGGCCATGCATCCGGGTTACCTATCGGATCACCGCTTGCCAACGCGCATCCGCTCACCACTCGATATGTGACAGCGGCCTTCCCGGTGGATGACCAGATAACGCTCTTATCTTCCCGCAAGGCGAAATAGGCGATCGAGTCTCTTTCTCCAAAATTATTGATGAGTCCGCGAAGTTTTTCTTCATCTTCATTAGACAGCAGTGACTTCGGGGGACTTGGTTGTAATAGCGCAAGAATCGGTGCAATCAAATTGAGGATTCCAAGACCAAGCATTGCAATCCCAAATACATCCTGCTCACGATTACTTACAAAACGAAGCGGTCCAGTATTGCCAACGAGACCATTAAATACGGTATGCATAACTTGTATGAAGCTCACATCCCCACCGAAAAGTTGGTCAGGGGCGAGAACAAGAAAAACACCAATGCCAAGATTGATCGCAAAGATTTCCGCGAAGATTATCAGTGCCCGCGTAACTACTTTTCTATGTGGCTTCGCGTAAAATTCTGCACGCATCAAAAACAAGAAAACTATTGGAATAAGGGAAAGTAGAAATAATCGATGCCCAGTAATGAGATGTAAAGGGATATTTGTTAGTAGTGAAATTTGAGTGAGTAAATAGGCGGCATGACTTCGACGAGCAAGTGCAAAAGATAGGGCCATTAAAATAACGCCATCAATAATGACGCCGGCTGTAGCTAATGTTGGCCAGATGTCTGCAAGAGGCACAGCGATTACCTTCAACCGCGTATTCAGTGGCTTGAAAGTTGCCGAGAGAATGTCTATCAGCCCGATAATTAGCAATATTCGAGAGGCGAGGGTGACCTTCCATTGTGATTTCCCAGCTAGCCTCATGGCTTATAGCTCCTAGTTCTCGAAGTGTGAGTATAGAGTTCCGAGGTAACGGGAAGGGGAGAGCCTTGGGCGATGACGAGGAAGCAGGGCAGGACGAACTCATTACTGAGGAAATGCTCTGGGATCGAATCCCCGAAGTTGATGGAGTTGAACGTGCAAGTACCTATTACGAATTAAGCGCACGCATATATGCGCGTGGACAATATGACGAAGCATTAGCACTTGCCGAAACTGCGTGCGATATTTATGCAGATTTGGGCGAAACGGCGCCAAGCGAAGGATTAGCTCAAGCCTATTCAGCTATTGGCTACAACCTCAATCAATTGCAACGCATGGACGAAGCGGCAACCGCAATGAGTAAAGCAGTTGCAATTTTGCGAAAGAACAAGTCTCCGATCGCCTTAGAGCTTGCGTGCACTCTTGGTGAGTGGTGGTATGCATCAAAGAGCTATGACAATGTAATCGAAACCATGCGCGATTGCGCTCAGGAACATTTGGTTGATGGCAATGAAATAGGAGCGGCAAACGATTTACATCTCATTGGGTGCGCCCACAGAGAGCTCAAGAACTTTGATGAAGCACTTGTAACATTTAGAGAAGCTAGAGTCCTATTTAAAAAAAATCACGAAGTAGTTCATGTGGGTCGGTGTGACCAAAAGATTGCGGCCTGTCTCATCGAACTTGGTGAAGGCGAACTGGCTTTAGAAACGGCTCAGAAAGCTATCGATGTATTTGAAACAGCCCACGATCACAGTCGCGAAACTTTTGCTCGCCTGGAGTATGGAAAGGCACAAGTGCTTTTGAGTAAGTTAGAAGATGGCTTAGCCACGCTAGAGGTTGTTTTACAAAATGCCACCGATGATGACCCAAAAGATTTTGAGTTAATTGTTGATATAGAAACTCGTATGGCCTCGGTGATGCGATCCCTTGGACGCATTACAGAAGCCGATGAAGTCTTACGCCGACTGAACGCGGTTTCTGAAGTTCTCAACGAGCAAAGCTAAAGCACCAAGCGCTGCCCCAAGAGCGGCGATTATGAGGGGCCATTCTTTAGCGCCTTGAGTCCAAAGTGCGCCACCCCAGATTCCTGCACCCAGCACGGCAAAGTTCATAGATGCTTGATACACACCTTGGGCACGGCCGCGCTGTGAATCCGAACTTAATGTTGCGATCCATGCTTTCCCAACGCCATCAGTGAGTGCGGGGAACAAACCATAAAGTATGAGTGCGCCAAGTGCGATGTTGTGATTGCGTGTGTAACCAAGAATGAAGTAGGAGGTAGCAAATGCAACTAGTCCGATTACATAGACGATGTAAGGCGAGAACCGATCAGCAAAATATCCGGCAGGAAATGCGAAGAGCATCGTTACTGCGCTAAATAGCACGTAGGCCAGCACCACGCCTCTAGTTGAAAATCCAATGTCGTGAAGGCGTAGCAAGATCAGTACATCTGGGATATTTGTTAACTGAATGAGCACCAAGATAGCGATGGCTCGCTTGAGGTTGGATGGAAGTGGACCTGATGCTGGCTTTGGTGATTGAGCCTTCATCACCGCACGAGATTTATCTTTGATAAAGAAAGTCAGTACCGCCGAAATTAGAGCAGGGATGAGGGCCCACATGGCCACTTTACGAATGTCATCATTGAAATATGCCAAGCCAATAAGCGCCAGAAGTGGACCTATCACTGCCCCAAGGTTGTCTCCCGCACGGTGAAAGCCAAACGCTTTTCCTAAGTGCTCTTTCGGTACCGAATCATTAATCAGTGCATCCCTTGGAGTACTTCGAAGTCCTTTACCAATTCGATCCGTAACCCGTCCAAGAAAAACCATCGGCCAAATTGTGGCAGTCACGACGAGGGCCTTTCCGATGCCCGCAACACCGTAACCTGCAATAACAAATGGTTTTCGCCCTAATCTGTCACTTGCCTTTCCAGAATAAAGTTTGGTAAAGCCAGCAGCAGCTTCTGCGCAGCCTTCTATAAGGCCAAGGGCGAAAGGAGCCGCTCCGATAACCCCGGTGAGTAGCAGTGGCAATAGTGGGTAGAGAAGCTCGCTGGCTGCATCTTGTGCAAGTGATACAAGAGTGAGAATCATTAAATTACGAGTCAACCAGCGTGACATCATGTTCTCCTTGGCAAGTGTTGAAGCGCCCAGTGATACATAGCAATTGCACCCGCCGCAGATGCGTTCATAGATCGTGTTGAACCATATTGTTCAATTGCATACAAAACGGCGCAGATCTCTATCGCTTCATCAGACATGCCCCCGCCTTCTTGACCAAAAAGCAGAACACATTTTTCTGGTACTTGCGCACCTTCTAGTTGCTTAGAAGTTGGAACGTTATCGATTCCAATAATAGGTACATCGTTTACTCTTGCCCATGTAGCAAAATCGGCCACAGTAGGGTGATGCATGACGGTGAGATATCGATCGGTCACCATCGCCCCACGTTTGTTCCAATCGCGCTTTCCGATGATGTGAACAAGCGAGACGTTAAATGCGTTAGCGGTTCGAACGATCGAACCAATGTTGAGATCATGTTGCCAATTCTCAATGGCAATTTGCAGTAGGTGTCTTTTCGTATTGAGGTCTGCCACGATGGCATCCACTGACCAATAGCGATACTTATCCAATACATTGCGGCGATCGCCAAGCTCTAGAAGCTCTGGATCATATTGATTACCCCCTGGCCAGGGCTTGGGATGGGGCCCGACTCCCACGACAGGAAAAAATTCCCCTGGCCCGATGGTTGCAGGTGGAAGCATGCTGGGCACTCTAAACTGATTATCTTAGAAATACTATCGCCTCGAAAGAATTGAAAGGATTAATCATGACCGCTCTGGCATGGGTCCACTCCATTGCTCTCTTGGTTCATATCCTCTGCATTGTCGCACTTGCTGGCCTTCTGCTTCTTCAATTCAATAAATCTCCACGGCGAGTAGTTCCTGGAGTTCTACATGCTGGAGCTACAGCATTAGTAGCAGGACTTGTGATGGTTGGAATTCGAACCCCATTACATACCGAGAATCCTGATAAATGGCCAGAACTTAACAATGGTTGGGTCGGTGCAAAATTAACCGTCTTGATTATTATTTTAGTTCTTGGTTATAGAAACACGAAGAAGCCAGAAGTTAAGAACTCCATGTGGCTAGTAATGATCGCATTAACGGCAATAAATATTATTATCGCCCTATTTTGGAAGTAATCTCAATGAAGAGAGTTGCGCTTGTCGCATTAGCAACCACTTGCTGTGTAGTCGGAAGCATCACTACAGCAAGCGCTTTTGCAAGAAGCGGAATTCCTGCCCTATTTTCAGCGACTAGCCAATCACCCTCCTTGGCCGATCCTTCGATGATTTTGATTGACAGTACAACAGGTGAAGTTGTTTTCGAAAAAGACTCCACTTCACTTCGCAAACCAGCATCTGTGCAAAAACTCTTTTCAGCAACTGCCGCTTTAGAATATCTAGATCCTGCCTACGTTTTCCAAACTAAAGTATTTTTGGGGAATCAACCAAACACGATTCTTATCACCGGTGAATTTGATCCATGGATGGCTTCAAAATATAAAGACGCTTTATCTCAACACCGAGTTTGGGTTAATTTTATTGCCAATAAAGCAATTGCTGAAATAAAGAGCCATAGCTCAAAAACTTTGCGTAGCATGACGATTGAATACAACGGAGTCTATTCACAAGATATTCTGGCTATGCATAAATATTTACTCAGCAAAGGAATCAAATCTAAAGAAAAGCCTGTTGCCTCAGAGCTCATTGCTTCGGTAGAAGGCACTGAAATTGCGAGCGTTTCCTCCCCTTCTGTAGCCGAAATGATTAAATTCGCACTACTTTGGAGCGATAACTTATTGGCCGAACGCCTAGCCCGGGCTGCTGCGCACAAGGCAGGCTTTGCGATGGATGATGCAGGAGTTTCTAGCGTTTTCCATGAAGTTGCAACGAGATTTGGCCTAGATGATTCTGGGCTTTTTGTGCACGATGGAAGTGGACTCTCCAAAGAAGATCGAGTGACGGCTAAATTAGTTGCAGAGCTACTCATGAAAGTGCACAACGTAGAAAAATTCGCTGTTTTGTACGAAGGATTGCCTGTCGGCGGAGTTTCTGGAACGCTCGAGAATCGATTTCTCAAGACTGTGCCCGATGCTGTTGGATTGATTCATGCCAAAACTGGAACGCTTGATGGCACGGTAAGCCTTGCCGGATATATTGATGCAGCCGATAGACAGTACGTTTTCGTAATTATTGCCGATCGCATTCCTAAGGGATATCTAGCTACTAACCGCGCACGCACAACGGTGGATACGCTAGTTGGAAAAATTGCATCGCCACTGCTTAATGTGCCAATGACGCAACCAGTTCAAGATCAAAGCGCTCTTACAACGCCAGAGCCGACTCCGTAGCCAAATCCATCGCCTTGAGGCTAACGATTATCGAATATCTTGATTTGGCCTAAATAACAAGCAACCCATGTTCGGTTGGTAGTTGATTCGAATGTCACTCCGATTGGCTGAGTACACACCTTGAGAGTTTGAAGGACTGCGAAGTCGGATGTGCGAATCTTAGAAACAGTCGCACTTCCGAAATTGACAACAAAAAGTGCAGTTCCATCGCTTGAAATTGCAAGGCTGCGAGTCTCTTTGCCGGTTGTGATTGTTTTCAGCTTTTTGCGCTTAACTAAATCGTAACCAATAACTTTTCCAGATAAGTTCAACGTTGCATAAAGTTTGGTTCCATCAGGAGAAAGTACGATCGCCCTGGGGTTAGTTCCGATCTGAATGAGTTTTTCCTTAAATGTAGCGAGATCAATTTCGTGAATTGTGGTGCCACCCATTTGAGCGACATATGCGGTGGATGCATCGGGAGAAATAACGATGCCCCTCGGGTATGCCCCGATTTTAAGAGTTTTTATGACTTTCTGGCTCTCAATAGAAATCACTTTGAGGTCGTAGGAGCACCAGTTTGTGACCAAAATGTATTTATTATCCGGAGTAACTTCTACAACTTTTGGTACTACGCCAACTTGATATACGGCATCGATAGCCGAGGTGCTTAAATCAATACGGTAAAGAAAACTCTTATCGTAATTAGAAGCGGGGCTGCAGGTGTCGTGGCCCTCCCGATCGAATCCTTTTCCGTACATTGCATAATTTGTTACATAGAGATACTTGCCATCGGGGGAATATGCACCTTCCACCGGTGCGCCTTGGTAGGTTCCAGAAAATTGATCAAACCCGAAATCCGAAAGAACTACCGTATCCGGCACTGTCGCCGTCAGTGACATTGAATGTGCATCGTAGATTGTCACTGAGTGCCGATACATCATATTGTGGGCACTGACTATGCCCGTGCCAGAGGCTCGAACAGATTTAGGAGTTATCGCGCCAGAGATAGTTTTAACTAAAACTAATTTAGTGTTTTCAGAAGGCGCAAATTCTTCGGCGCTTGCTACCGAAAGCTGACTTCCAACTAATAGAGATAGGAAAGCGAAAATAAGGCGGTTGCGCATCGCCATACTCTAAAGGACTAGTCGTCTTGGCCACCCTCAAAACCTTCGCCACCCTCGTGCCCGCCTGTAGGTGGTTTTTGAATTCCGCCAGAGCGCGTGTGGGGGATTCGAGTTTTCTTTTGCGTGTTCACAGCGTCGTCATCACCTTGGGGAGCAGTCGGTTTAGCGATTGAAGGAGTGTTATTGGAATTGCTTGAAACGGTATTCGAAGGTGTAGTTGCAGTGACTTGTTGGACTGAAGCCTTTGTCGGTGTAGCCGATACCGCAGCAGATGTACTTGGACTTTGAGATGAAGGCGCGCTCACCGGTGATTGTGATTGAGCTGACGTAACCGTCATATCTGCTGTTGCTGGTGGACCATCTTGACTTTGAGCAAATACAAATCCGCCGCTCACAATCAATAAAGGTGCAACCAAGAGTCCAATTCGAGTTCTTTGCTTCATAGAGCGCAGTGGAGCCTCATCCGCCTCGGCCATCTGGAACCATTCAGGCTTCTTCATTGGTGTCATGTGCGTTTCTCCCTGCCTCGATGAGAGGGAAATTAACCTCTTTGACTGGGAACTGGCTGGGAACACCACTTAACGTTGCTGAGTAATCTTTCCTAGTGACTACATCCCCACGTGTGAGCCCCCGCCAGCAAGTCCGCGGCTATATCGATTTGATGAAGTTACGTGTGGTGGAACTTTTACTTGTATCCACACTTCCCGCAATGATTTTGGCACACAAGGGATTACCGCCTCTGGGTCTTACAGTTGCAACAATTGTTGGCGGAACACTCGCAGCGGGATCTGCAAATGCATACAACATGATTATCGAAAGCGACCTAGATCATTTGATGGCACGAACATCCAAGCGACCATTAGTGACTGGAGTGCTCAACAACACTCAAGCATTTATCTTTTCTACTTTGATTGGCATAATCTCCCTTGCAATATTTTGGATTTACACAACGGTGCTGGCAACCTTGTTGGCGTTGATTGCAATTGCATTCTACGTTCTTGTGTACACGATGGGACTCAAGCGACGCACAGCTCAAAACATTGTTTGGGGCGGAGCAGCAGGTTGTATGCCCGTATTTATTGGTTGGGCTGCGGTGACTAACTCGCTATCAATTTCAGCGCTCACGTTCTTTCTGGTGATCTTCTTCTGGACGCCACCACATTTTTGGGCGTTGGCGATTAAGTACAAAGATGACTATGCAGCAGCAGGTGTGCCCATGTTGCCTGTAGTTGCAACCAAAGCAAATGTGCAACGTCAAATGTGGTTTCACACGATAGCGATGATTATTTCATCGATCGTGTTGATCGAAACTGCGCAACTACCACTGTGGTCTCTATTTCTAACGATCATTCTCGGACTGATATTTGCTCGCCAGATGATGCAACTTCGCGAGAGTTCAGATAATTACGCAAAGGCTGCAGCCAAGATTTTTCAATGGTCTATAAGTTATTTGAGTCTTTACTCAGTATTGCTCGTTGCGGCGCAACTTCTTAATTAGAAATCTTGCTTAAGACTTAAGTTAAGGCGTTTGCGCAGGCCCTGGATGAGAAGGCTTGATTAGGTCCTAGATTAGAAAGCTTGCTTGAGATCTTTTAATAGATCGGATGAGTGCTCAAGTCCTACCGAAAGACGCAGAACCGAATCGGTTATTCCCATCTCTGCTCTGACTTCTGGGGCCAAGCGTCGATGTGTGCTGGTAGCCGGATGAGTAATTAACGACTTGCTATCACCCAAGTTATTAGAAATATCAATGATCCTTAATCGATTCATGAAGGCAAATGCATCTTTTTGGCTTCCCTTGAATTCAATGCCAAGTGTTGTTCCGCCACCGGACATTTGCTTCTTTGCGATTTCAAATCCGGGGTGTGACTTCAGGCCAGGGTAGCGAACGCTCTTAATTTCAGATCGATCTTCAAGAAATTCTGCAATCTGCTGCGCGCTATTGCTCATGCGCTCGACACGCATCCCCATTGTTTCTAAAGATTTAACCAGCACCCAAGCGTTGAAAGGACTCAGGGATGGTCCGGTGTGGCGAATAAATTGGCTGAGATGATCTTGAAGGTAGTCGCGCGAACCTAAAATTGCACCTGCGAGCACGCGCCCTTGGCCATCAATATGTTTGGTAGCTGAGTACATGACAACATCGGCACCGAGTTCAAGTGGTTTTTGTAATACGGGCGAGGCCATCACGTTATCTACCACGACGGTGGCGCCAACTTTATGAGCCAGGTCGCTTACCAATTTGATATCGACAATATCCAACATCGGGTTGCTTGGACTTTCAATAAAGACAACTCTGGTTGGCTTGGAAAGTGCTTGAGCCCAAGCCTTCGAATCATTTCCATCGACAAGTTCTACGGTGACGCCCCACTTAGGCAGGATTTCTGTCAGCACAACGTAGCAAGAACTAAACATTGCAGTAGATGCGACGATTCGGTCGCCAGATTTGACCATGCATGCGATCGAGGCAAACATCGCAGACATTCCAGAACCAGTAGCTACACAAAACTCAGCTCCTTCAATTGCCGCTAAACGTTGCTCAAACATTGCAATAGTGGGATTAGCAAAGCGGCCATAGACAAAGTGATCGGTTTCATCGGCGAATGAGGCAACTGCTTCTTCGGCAGTTGAATATGTGAAACCGCTGTTGAGATAAAGAGCTTCAGAAGTTTCTCCAAAGCCAGAGCGCGAAAGCCCAGTGCGGACGGCATGAGTATCTGGATGCAAAGCCCATTGCGGATCTGGGCGTTTATTTAGGGGCTGATATCCCCATGGGCGTTTACTCATGGTGAAAGTGTAAGGTGAGTGCCATGCCCACACTAGCCATCAGCGTTAAAGATCTCAGCAAGAAGTACGGCGAACGCATGGCTGTGTCACACGCAAATTTTGAAGTACCCCTTGGCACTGTATGCGGCTTTGTTGGACCTAATGGTTCTGGCAAGACCACCACAATGAGAATGTTGCTTGGTTTGATTTCACCTACCGGTGGCAGCGGCACAATTCTTGGCGAACCCATCAATCATCCTGAACGCTATTTAAGTCGAGTGGGCGCCATGATTGAAGGGCCGGCCTTTTATCCAGCCTTGAGTGGTGCGGAGAATTTGCGGGTCCTAGCAACTCTGGGGGGCTTCGACACAGATCAGATACAAGCTTTGTTGGATCGCGTAGGACTGGGTGATCGCGCAAATTCTAAGTACAAAACATATTCACTTGGCATGAAACAACGTTTAGGGATTGCCGCAGCATTACTACCTAATCCCCAACTCTTAATGTTAGATGAACCAACAAATGGATTAGATCCAGCTGGAATTCAGGAAATTCGAGAGTTGCTCAAGACGCTAGCGACAGAAGGTACGACCGTCTTTATTTCATCCCACCTTCTTTCTGAAATTGAAATGATCAGTGATTCACTCGTGATGCTGCGAAAAGGCAAAGTGATTTTCGCTGGCAAAACACAAGACCTCTTGATGCGCCAGCAACCAGTGATTATCGCTAAGTGCGCAGACCCACAAGACACTTTAAAGTTACTTTCACTCGGCCAAGGTGCTGGCCATGACGGCTCTGTTATTGATGGAGCGGTTCACATTCTTGCCTCTGCCGAATGGGCGGCGACCCTTAATAAGCTGGCATTTGATGCAGGAATTACTTTGTCGCAACTTTCCCCAGTCCTTCCGTCACTTGAGGAAACTTTTTTTGAGATGACCGGAGATGACGAATGATTCGCGTTTTTTTTGCAGAATGGAGAAAGCTTCGTCGCCCAACTTTATTTTTCGGGACGATGGGTTCAGTTATGGGCGTCACCGCATTAGTGACTTCTCTTCTTTTCTTGCTCCTTGATTCTGCCCGTGGGAATGCACGCGAGGGTCGGATGATCACCCGTGCAACTCTTGAAATGCCACACGGTTTAACTATTGGATTTAGTAGTTCTGCTGGCCTACTGGGACTTGTGGCGCTGTGTGTTTTCGCTGCACAAACTGCACAGGAATATACATATGGGACTTTGCGAAACTTATTGGTGCGTCAACCAAAACGACTAACTTTATTATGTGGCAAGTTTTTGGCTATGAAAGTATTTGCTTTGATTACAGTTATTTTCTCAGCAATTGTGAGTATTACCTTAGCGTTTGCTTTATCCGGCAAAGCCAAGATAGTTACAACTGCTTGGAGCACTTCTGATGCCCGTAGCGCCCTAGCGCATACCTTTTTAAATGTATTCATTTCGGTGATTGCCTACGGAACCGTCGGAATGATCCTCGGACTGCTCTTTCGTTCCCCCATCACCGCCATATCCTTGGGAGTTGCCTGGTTGCTCATTATCGAAAACATTATTGCTGCTACTGTCAAGAACTCAGGCAAATGGATGCCGGGACAACTCATGACGACAATCGCATCAGGTGGTGACATCAATTCGAGCTACTCACATGCTTTTATTGTCTTGATTGGATATTTGGCTGTCGGAACAATAATTGTCGCTATCTTCTTTCGTCGCCGGGATGTATCTAATTAAGGACACAAGACTTCACTTGAGTTAATTTCCAGACTCCTGCTTTATTATTGAGCGCTCAGGAGGCACCACTGTGAAACGTAATCGAGTTCTGGCAACAGCGCTGATACTTGCGTTGTCGTTTAGTGTTGCTCCTTCTTACGCCAAGACGCCAAAACCAACCCTTGCTCAAATCGATGCTGCTAAAAAAGCCGAGGCGGCCAAGGCTGCAGTTGCAAAAGCGGCGGCGAATAAATTGGCAGCGGCGAACCAAACTTTGCGCGGACTCACAGCAGTTGCAGATCATGCCCGGGCAAAATATGTTCAGGCACAGAATGAATTAGCAGTAGCGATAAAAGTTTCAATTGCTGCAGCGCTGCACGCTCAAATTACCGCTGATGCGGTAAATGCGGCGCATCGAACCATCGGAAAATTAGCGGCGAATGCATACATTATGGGTGGCGCGCTAGCAGATATTGAACCGCTCTTGAGTTCTTCGGGCCCACAAGATTTAGTCGATCAATACTCAACGCTGAGCAAATTAGGTGCACAGAATTCGACGGCACTTGATAGATACAAGGCTGCAGAAGTAGTAGCCAAAGCTGCAAAAGTTCAGGCCGATGATGCTAAAGCTGCGCAACAAAGAGCTACCGAAAAAGTTGCTGCTGCAAAAAAGATTGCAGATGATGCTAGAGCCGCTCAGCAAGTTGAAGTAAATAAATTGCAAGCGGTGCAAGACCAATTGATGAAGGAATTAGTGAGTGCAAAGAAAGTCCGTACGACATTAGAACAACAACGTCAACTTGCGTTGCTTGAGGAAAGCCAAGCCAATCAAGCGGCGCAAACACCGGGACAAATGAAGGTGTGGCCCGATCTTGGATTCAAGGGCCGCACATCAATTCGCTCTACTGAATCACAACGACTTGCCGCTGTGGCTTATGCGAAAAAGCAAGTTCTTGCTCGCAAGCCTTATGTGTGGGGTGCGCAGGGTCCAAATTCTTATGATTGCTCTGGTTTAGTTTACGCAGCCTATAAATCTGCCGGGCTGGGTTATCCCGGATGGGACCGACTCAACGCTGCTCTGTATTCGGTTGCGACGATGCACGTAAAATTAGCCGACCTAGTTCCAGGGGATTTACTTTTTTATTCCTATAAGCCTTCAATTCAAACTATCCACCACATCACAATTTATGCTGGAGGAGGCATGATGTGGGAGGCTAATTCAAGGAGCAAAGGCTTGATCTACTCAAATATGTACAGTATTGACGGGCTTATGCCATTTGGCGGTCGGGTCTAGTCTTAGCTCATGTCGCCTAGCACTTCGGAATCTTCTCCTTACGACGCTAGCCAGAATTCAAATAAGCCATCACACGCAATGGTCACGATTCGAAGTGCAGTTCGTGGGCATTTAGAAATGTGTAAAGCTGGAGAGAGAGTAATTGTTGCTTGTTCTGGCGGTGCCGATTCTCTGGCCTTGAGCTTTGCGATTATTAAAGAGGCACAGAAACTAGCTTTACACGTTATCGGAATCACGATTGATCATCAGCTTCAGAAACAATCTGCGCAACAAGGACAAAGGGTTATGGAGCAACTTCAACTGATGGGGATTGCAGAATCAGAAGTCGTGAAGGTGGCCGTAAACATTACTGATGGCGTTGAAGCATCTGCGCGCCGTTCACGCTATGAAGCCTTGGATGCTGCAGCGGACAAATATGGCGCTAGTAGAGTTTTTCTTGGGCATACGCGAGATGACCAAGCAGAAACAGTTCTCCTTGGTCTTGCGCGAGGGTCAGGTACTCGCTCACTTTCTGGTATGGCGATTGAGAGTGGAAAATATATTCGTCCTTTATTGGCAATTACGCGGGCTCAAACTGTTGCCGCTTGCGAGGAAGAAGGTCTTGATTTTTGGACTGATCCACATAACTCAAACTCGGATTTCTTACGAGTGCGAGTGCGAAACGAAGTGCTTCCGGTTCTTGAAAAAGAAATGGGTCCAGGAGTCAGTGCGGCCCTTGCGCGAAGTTCTGCTCTTTTAAGAGATGATGCAGATGCTTTGGATGCCATGGCCAAGGAGCTCTTTTCAACGCTTGAATCACAATCTATGGATATCGGAGTCCTCAGTAAGCTTCCTCGAGCCCTTCGCACTCGCATCATCCGAATGGCTCTATACGAGGCACAAGCCCCTCAGGGCTCGATTACGGCAGAGCATGTGAGCGAAATTGAGGCCCTGATCACCTCATGGCACGGTCAAGGAGCGTTGAGCATGCCCGGTGGTGTGAAGGTTGAGCGAATTTCGGGCAGACTTTCGCTCTTACCTCCAAAGCCGTAAGGGCTTTGGAGGACACCTAAGGACACCTAAGGACAGCGAGGCACCGTGGATCTATCAGCCGTTGGTAGCGATGTAGAACGAGTAATCGTTACTGAAGAACAGTTGCAGGCAAAAGTTAGAGAGTTGGCAGCGCGAATTGATGCAGATTATCGCGATCGCGACCTCTTGCTAGTCGGCGTTCTTAAAGGCGCAGTGATGGCGATGGCAGATCTTGCACGAGCACTTCAACGCCATGTTGAAATGGATTGGATGGCAGTGTCGTCATATGGATCTGGAACAAAATCCAGCGGAGTTGTTCGAATCCTAAAAGATTTGGATCGCGACATCACTGGGCGCGAAGTTTTGATTGTTGAAGACATTGTTGATTCTGGTCTCACTCTGTCGTGGCTTAAGGCGAACCTTGAATCACGTGGAGCAAAAAGTGTTGAAATTCTTGCCATTCTGCGAAAGCCTGAAGCTGCAAAGGTTGATGTTCCAGTGAAATATGTGGGCTTTGAAATTCCGCCAGATTTTGTTGTTGGCTACGGTTTAGATTTTAACGAGAAATATCGCAACCTCCCCTTCGTTGGCGTACTCGCCAAGCACACGTATTCGTAAGAAAAGAGAACCAAACATCATGGCCAAGCCAAAGAAAAAAGAGTCACGTAAGAAGCCTCAAACGCGTTTTCAGCGCCTGCTTCGTGGTCCGCTTTTTTGGATTCTCGTTGCAATCCTTGGTGTGACTGTCTTTGGTCAAATTTCAAGTGCTGGTAATCAGTTTAAGCATGTAAAGACCTCAGAAATACTCGATGCTATTTCTAAAAATGAAGTTGAGTCTGTTCTGCTGATAGATAGAGAACAAAAGATTCAAGTAATTCTTAAATCTGGATCAACAATAGAAGGCTCGAGCAAAGTCGAGGCCTCGTACATCACTGGCCAAGAACCTACAATTGTTGACGCCCTTACTGGAAATCCGCCACCAAAGTCGTGGACGGTAAAAGTCGCCTCTCAATCGTTATTACTGTCGCTCTTCTTTTCATTCGGACCGATACTAATTATCGGATTCCTCTTCTTCTTAATGATGAGTCAAGCCCAAGGTGGCAATCGTGCATTTTCATTTGGTCGCTCGCGAGCAAAACTTCAAACCGATGATGTACCTAAGACAACTTTTGCTGATGTAGCAGGAGCACAAGAGGCAGTTGCTGAACTTCTTGAGATCAAAGACTTCCTCGCAAACCCTCCTAAATATGTCGCGCTCGGTGCGAAGATTCCTAAAGGCGTGCTGCTCTATGGCCCTCCCGGAACCGGAAAAACACTCTTGGCTCGGGCTGTTGCCGGTGAAGCAAACGTTCCGTTCTACTCAATTTCTGGATCTGATTTTGTAGAAATGTTTGTTGGAGTTGGCGCTTCTAGAGTTCGAGATCTTTTTAATCAAGCACGTGAAAATGCGCCGGCAATTGTTTTTGTTGATGAAATCGATGCAGTTGGACGCCAACGTGGTGCTGGTATGGGTGGCGGACACGATGAACGTGAACAGACACTGAACCAATTGCTTGTTGAGATGGATGGATTTGAAACTAATGGTCAAGTAATTCTTATTGCTGCAACCAACAGGCCAGATGTTTTGGATCCAGCTCTTTTGCGTCCCGGACGTTTTGATCGCCAAATTCCAGTTGAGCGTCCAGACCTCAAGGGGCGTGAAGAAATTCTTAAAGTTCATGCCAAGGGCAAACCGCTGGATGAGTCAGTTGAACTCTTGAATTACGCTCGTCGGACTCCTGGATTTACTGGCGCTGATTTAGCAAATGTCTTGAACGAAGCAGCACTTCTCACCGCACGAGAAGAGAAGAAAGTAATCGGTAATTCAGAACTTGATGAGGCGATTGATCGAGTGATGGCAGGCCCACAACGCAAGAGTCGCTTGATGAGCGAGGAAGAACGTCGTGTTACCGCTTATCACGAAGCAGGTCATGCATTGGTAGCACATGCGTTGCCACATACCGATCCAGTTCACAAAATCACAATCATGCCGCGTGGCAGAGCACTTGGTTACACGATGGTGTTACCTGATGAGGATAAGTATTCGACAACCCGCAACCAATTACTAGATCAACTTTCATACGCACTTGGCGGTCGCGCAGCAGAAGAACTTATTTTTCATGACCCATCTACTGGCGCAAGTAACGATATTGAAAAAGCAACTGCACTAGCCCGAGCAATGGTTACTCAGTACGGAATGACCGAAGCCATTGGTGCAATAAAATTAGGAAGCGATGCCACAGAACCATTCATGGGCCGCGACTATGGACACACCCGTGATTTTTCCGAAAGCATTGCTGCGATTGTCGATCAAGAGATTCGCACCCTGATAGAGAATGCCCACCAAGAAGCATTCGATATTTTGGCTGAAAACCGAGCCGTTCTTGATGAAATGGTCCTTGAGTTGCTAGACCGTGAAACTCTTAACAAGGAAGAAATCGCCAAAATATTTACTCGCGTGAAGGCGTATCCATCACGCCCAGCGTGGACCGGTTCTCCTACCCGCCGCCCTTCCACGATTCCCCCAATCCCCACTCATCCTGCGAGTGTTGCAGAAGTAGAAGCTCCAAATAAGAAAGTTCGAAAGTCGAAAAAATCTAGTGAGTGATGTCAATTCGATTTCAATGGGTCCACAAGATGGCCGAGCAAAAAATCCTTATGATCAAGATCGCGCAGAGCGAGCGGTCAAAGAGTTATTAATCGCACTAGGCGAGGATCCAGAGCGAGATGGACTTCGCGAGACTCCTGCACGAGTTGCAAGGGCATTGGGTGAAAATTTTGCTGGACTTTGGCAAGCACCAGAGGAAGTACTAACGACAACCTTTGATATCGGCCACGAAGAATTAGTAATCATTCGCGATATCGATGTTTTTTCTCACTGCGAACATCACCTGACACCTTTCCACGGTGTTGCACACATCGGATACATTCCGTCTGGGCGCATTACTGGACTTTCAAAGATCGCACGCCTGGTAGACCTTTTTGCAAAACGACCACAGGTTCAAGAGCGCATGACATCGCAGATTGCTGATGCCTTAGTCGAAATTCTTCAACCAGCAGGCGTCATTGTGATCGTTGAATGTGAACATTTATGTATGTCGATGCGTGGAGTGAAAAAAACTCAAGCAACAACGGTAACTAGCGCAGTGCGTGGAATTTTGCGTGATCCAACAACGCGCGCAGAAGCAATTAGTCTCATCACTCGCAAGTAGTTCCATGTCGCTTTCAAAGCTGTCGCTGCCATCTAATCGAACTATTGTGATGGGAATTATCAACGTGACACCAGACTCATTTGCTGATGGCGGGCGCTATGACACCGCGGTAACAGCTATCGAACGTGGTTTAGAAATGATTGCCGAAGGAGTCGACATCATCGACGTAGGTGGAGAATCAACTAGGCCAGGCGCCGATCGAGTGAGTCCTCAAGAAGAAGAAAACCGCGTAATTCCAGTTATCCAGGCACTTGCAGCTGCTGGTGCCATTGTCAGCATCGACACAAAGCGCTCGATGGTGGCAAGTGCTGCAATTCAAGCAGGGGCGAAGATTGTTAACGATGTGAGTGCGGGTCTTTCAGATTCCCAGATGCTCTCCACAGTTGCATCCCTTGGTTGCCCTTATATCGCTATGCATACTCGGGGAAACTCAAAAGAGATGAATTCTCTTGCCACCTATCAAGACGTTGTTGCAGAAGTTATTTCAGAACTCAGTGCCCGCATTGCAGATGCTCTTGCAGCAGGGATTACGAAAGACAATATTGTGCTTGACCCAGGCTTAGGTTTTGCTAAAGAACCAGAACATAATTGGGCGCTTCTTCGAAACTTAGACGCTCTTGAGGCGCTCGGATATCCGGTGCTGGTGGGCGCATCTCGCAAGAGATTCTTAGGCACTTTAGTCGGCAGTGATAATCCTGAGGATAGAGAGGCAGCAACGATTGCCTTAACTGGACTACTTGCCAGAGGCGGTACATGGGGAGTTAGAGTTCATAGCGTGAAACCTCATCGGGATGCAATTGCAGTAGCGGGTAAGTTCGCATGAGTGATCTCATTTCAGTCAAAGGAATTCATGGATTTGGGTATCACGGTGTCTTAGAACACGAGAGAAAAAACGGACAAGATTTTTATGTCGATGTCATATTGACTCTTGATCTTTATAAGGCCTCTGTAAGCGATGAACTACCTGACACGATTAATTATGCACAAGTGTGCGATTTAGTCAGTGCAGAAATTATTGGCCCACCTTTCAGGTTGATTGAACGCCTCGCAGGGCAAATCGGAGACTTACTTTTGGCATTATTTCCACAACTAAAAGCAGTTTCGGTCACAGTTCATAAGCCTCATGCGCCAGTAGCGCTCGAAGTACTAGATATTTCAGTAACCATTGAGCGCAAGCGGTGAGAGCCGTTGTTGCAATCGGCGCGAATCTGGATGAACCAAAAGCAGCAGTAGAACTTGCAATTGAATTACTCAAGCAGGCAACTGAACTTGTTGCGGCCTCCTCTTTACATACTACGAAACCAGTCGGTGGGCCCGCTCAGCCAGATTATGTGAATGCAGTATGCATTCTGGAGAGTGATTTGCCCGCAGTAGAGCTATTGCACTTGCTTCAGGGTATTGAAAAAAGTATGGGGAGAGTGCGCGAAGAAAAATGGGGCCCACGGATCATTGATTTAGATCTCATCAGCTATGGAACGCTCCTCAGCCAAGATATTGATTTAACGCTGCCTCACCCATTTGCTCACCAGAGGCGATTCGTGCTGGAACCGTGGTTAGAAATTGATCCCGATGCGCACCTGTTGACCCATGGCTTAGTGGCGGAGATTTTGGTGCAATTACCACCTGCCTAGTAAACTCACATTCTTAGCCCGGTACCCTGAAAGGACTGGAGCAAATGAAAATTGTTACACGCGCAAATGAGTTACCTCATCACGGGGCACTAGTGCCCACGATGGGCGCTCTTCATGCTGGCCACGCTGCACTCATTGAGCAGGCAAGAAATATCAGTGAGAATGTAATCGTCAGTGTATTTATAAACCCACTTCAATTTGAATCTTCTGAAGATTTAGAACTTTATCCAAGTACGCCAGAAGTTGATGCGAAGATCGCAAAAGATGCCGGAGCTACAACGTTATGGCTCGCGCAAAGCCAGGAAATTTATCCTGGGCCGCTTGAGAAGTTAACGGCCGGGAAAGTCGGAGAACTATATGAAGGCGCACATCGTTTTGGACATTTTGGCGGAGTCCTTACTGTCGTTAAAAGGCTATTTGAAATAACCAAGCCCCGCTGTGCGGTTTTTGGCGAGAAAGACTTTCAGCAATTGTTTCTGATCAAAAAGATGGTAGAAGAATTACATTTGGCTGTTGAAATTCACTCTGTAGAAACAGTTCGAACCCTCGAAGGTTTAGCTCTTTCATCAAGGAATATCCGTCTGGGCAAAGAGTTTGAGGATGCGGCGACTATTATTTCTCAGGCACTCTTTGAAGCATCCCGTGCAGCCACTTTGACTGAGGCCGAGCAAGCTCTGCGAAGAACGTTAGCGACAGAACCAAAGTTTGCAATTGACTATGCCGAGATCATAGATGCAGCCACCTTTGATCTAGCCAATAGCCAGACGAGGGATAAGCGTGCAATTGTTGCCGGTTGGATAAATGGAGTGCGTTTGATCGACAATATGACAATGACGGGTCTTGCGGGATGAAATTACTTGCACCCAACCCTGGCTGGACGGCTCGCGCCGATGTGATTGTTGTTGGCTCTGGCGTTGCTGGATTAACAACCGCGCTTCAAATGAGAACTTTTGGTCTTTCGGTTTTACTTGTAACTAAAGCACGAGTCGATGAAGGTTCTACTAAATGGGCACAGGGTGGAATTGCCGCAGCACTTGGGCCGGGAGATTCTCCAGATCAACATGAAAAAGACACACTTGTTGCAGGTGCAGGGTTGTGTGATGGCGCGGCAGTTAAAGTCTTAGTTTCCGAAGGCCCAGAAGCGGTACGAAAACTGATTTCACGCGGCGCAGTTTTTGATAAAGAGGCAACTGGTGATTTAGCGTTCACTCGCGAAGGCGGACACTTACGTAATCGCATTTTGCACGCTGGTGGAGATGCAACTGGCGCTGAAGTTTCCCGAGCATTGCTTGCTGCTGTCCGCAATGACGCAGATATTGAAGTTGTCGAGCATGCACTTGTTCTTGATGCGCTCAAAGATGCACATGGCGCTGTGTGCGGAGTTACTTTGCACGTGATTGGTGCCGGCACTAGGGATGGTGTCGGACAAGCAATGGCACGTGCTGTTGTTTTGGCAACTGGCGGTCTCGGTCAAGTATTTGCTCAAACTACTAATCCGTCGGTGTCGACGGGCGATGGAGTTGCTCTAGCGTTACGCGCAGGGGCATTTGTTTCCGATGTGGAATTTATTCAATTTCATCCCACCGTTTTGTGGTTAGGAGATGAATCCCAAGGTCAACAACCATTGATTAGCGAAGCGGTGCGCGGAGAAGGCGCATATTTACTCGATGATCAGGGAAAACGGTTTATGGTTGAACTACATCCACTTGCCGAATTAGCACCTCGCGATGTTGTAGCTATTGCGATCATGAGACAAATGAATGCAACTGGCGCACATCACGTGTGGTTAGATGTCAGACACATTGTTGGTTTTGCCGAGCGCTTTCCTACTATTTATGCCTCTTGTTTGGCACATCAGATCAATCCTCTTACAGATTTGATTCCAGTCTCACCTGCCTCGCATTACGCGTCAGGTGGAGTCAGGGTGGACCTTAACGGTAAAACAAGTATTGCTGGGCTTTATGCCTGCGGTGAAACAGCATGTTCTGGCGTACATGGAGCCAATAGATTGGCATCTAATTCGCTCCTTGAAGGTTTAGTTTTTAGCGCACGCATTGCAGCAGATATAGCTGCAAGCAAATCTAACTTCTTAACGCCTGCAGCCCTTGATGAACCAACGTTTCTATTGGATCCAGGAGTGCGCAAAGATCTTCAAGCAAGCATGAGTCGTGGGGCTGGTGTTCTTCGTTCAGCATCCTCTCTAAATAAAACACAGAATGATCTACAGGAAATCGGCAAGCATCTCAGCCAAACTCCTTGCGTTGAAGCATGGGAAACAACCAACTTGTATTACTTGGCAGAAGCAATTGTGCGCTCTGCTTTGGCAAGGCAAGAAACAAGAGGATCTCACTGGCGTGAAGATTTTCCAGAGCAATCATCACAATGGTCAAAACGAATCTCTCAACATCTGGATGCTCTGGGGCAATGGAGCTCAACAACACAGGCGGTGGTTAACTAATGGAGTACACAGAATTAATTAAAAAGGCGATTGCAGAGGATTTAGGCGGCGGTGAAGATGTCACCTCACTTGCAACAGTTGATGAGAGTGAGCGCGCGACAGCTGAATTTAGAAGTAGAAAAAATGGCGTTGTTGCCGGCGTAAATGTCGCGAAGGAGACTTTGGAAATTCTAGGCATCACGGATGTCGAAATATTGATATCAGATGGTCAAAAGGTTCGCGCTGGTGAAGTTCTATTGCGAGCCCGCGGAAATACTCGCTCTCTCTTATTAGCAGAGCGCACAGCTCTTAATTTCCTGGGACATTTGAGCGGTATCGCAACCCTGACACATCTTTGGGTTGATGCCGTTGCTGGTTCCACAACACAGATTCGTGACACCAGGAAAACAACTCCAGGATTACGGGAACTAGAAAAATACGCTGTCCGCATGGGTGGCGGGGTAAATCATCGCCTTACCCTTGGCGAATCAGCGCTAATAAAAGATAACCATATTGAAGCAGCCGGTGGAGTGGCAGCCGCTTTTTTCCGCGTGCGTTCGATGTATCCCACGCTAGAAGTCGAAGTTGAAGTCGATACTTTGGATCAGTTACGCGAAATTGTCCCTCTTGCTCCAGATCTTATTTTGCTCGACAACATGAGCGTTAAAGATTGCGAAAGCGCTGTATCTATTGTGAATGGTGCAATAAAACTAGAAGCTTCTGGCGGTTTAACGCTAGAAAATGCTAAGAGTTATGCCTCAACCGGCGTTGACTATTTAGCTGTTGGAGCGCTGACCCACTCGGCGCCTGTATTAGATATCGGACTCGACCTAAAGGCGGAGATCTAAATGTTACTTACAATCGATGTTGGAAATACAAATACTGTACTTGGAGTATTTAAGAATGAGGAGTTGGTTCGTTCATGGCGCGTCAAGACTGATCCGCGCAACACGGCTGATGAATTGTGGTTGCAGTTTGGTGCACTAGTTAGCGACTACGACATCGATGGACTTGCAGTTTGTTCAACTGTCCCAGCAACACTTCGAGAACTACGCACAATGATTTCAGATTATTTTCCAAATATTCGCACGACAATAGTTGAACCTGGAATTAAAACTGGTGTTCCACTTTTGGTGGATAATCCAAAAGAGATTGGTGCAGACCGAATCGTCAATACTCTGGCTGCGCATACTCTCTATCCAAGCGGCCCTGCCATTGTTGTTGATTTTGGAACATCAACGAATTTGGACGTCGTCTCTCCTAAAGGTGAATTCTTAGGTGGCGCGCTGGCTCCTGGAATTGAAATTTCAGTCGATGCCCTTGCTGCTCGAGCGGCTCAACTTCGCAAAGTTGAACTGGTATTGCCGCGTTCGGTAATAGGTAAAAACACAGTCGAGGCGCTGCAATCTGGAACGATTTACGGTTTCGCTGGACAAGTTGACGGCCTTGTTAATCGAATAACCGCTGAGTTAAAGCTCACCTATCCAGATTCGCCGACAGTGATCGCAACAGGAGGCCTTGCACCTCTGGTTATTGGTATCTCCGAGCGAATTGAGCATCACCAGCCGGACCTAACGCTAATTGGATTGCGTTTGATTCACGAGAGAAATGCTTAAATCGGTAGGCTTACGACACCATGGCACAGACTCCAATCGTTGAACCGGAAGATGATTTTCCGGAGCAACTTCGCATCCGCCGCGAAAAGCGTGCCGGGCTTATTGAGCGAGGCGTTGAGCCCTACCCAGTCTGCGTCGCTCGCACAGTAACCCTTTCTGAAGTGCGCGCTAAATACGCTGCCTTGGAAATCGATGTAGCTACAGGTGATATTGAAAGTGTTACAGGCCGCATCATTTTTAAACGAGACACCGGAAAATTATGTTTTGCAACGCTGCGTGAAGGTGATGGAACAGAACTCCAAGCAATGTTCTCACTCGATAAAGTAGGCGAGAGCTCGCTGGATTCTTGGAAGAGCGATATTGACTTAGGTGACATCGTCAGCGTTACTGGCGAAATTATCACCTCAAAACGTGGCGAACTTTCGATTCTTGCAAATGATTGGGCGCTGGCGGCAAAGTCATTGCGCCCACTGCCAAATGATCACAAGCCGATGTCAGAGGAGACTCGAGTTCGAATGCGTTATGTCGATCTTATTGTTCGACCAGAGGCACGGACTAACGCTCGGATGCGCCCTGCAGTCATGCGATCGTTGCGTGATACTTTTCAATCTCGCGATTACATAGAAGTTGAAACTCCCATGTTGCAGGTGCAACATGGCGGAGCAGCTGCTCGTCCATTCAAAACACATAGCAATGCCTACGATATGGATCTTTTCTTGCGTATCGCTCCTGAGTTATTTCTCAAGCGTTGCGTGGTTGGCGGAATCGAAAGAGTCTTCGAGATCAACCGCAACTTCCGTAATGAGGGAGCGGACTCCAGCCATTCTCCAGAATTCGCAATGATTGAAAGTTATCAAGCCTATGCAGATTGGCGCACCAAGGCGGATCTTGCTCGTGCGCTCGTACAAGATGCTTCGATGGCGATCTATGGATCACACATTGCGCGTCATCATGATGGCCGAGAATCTAATCTTGGTGGAACATGGAAAGAGATTTCACTCTATGACGCCATTTCTGAAGGTGTAGGCGAGAGTGTCACTGCATTAACTTCACAGCAAGAACTGAAGAAGATTGCTACAAAACTAGGCATAAAGATGGATCCCAATTGGATTACGGGAAAACTTGCCGAAGAGATTTTCGAGCATGTTTCTGCCGGCAAACTCAATGAGCCAACTTTTGTTATGGGTTTTCCTATAGACAACGCTCCATTAGTGCGCGCTCATCGCGAACTACCTGGCGTTGTAGAAAAATGGGATCTTTATGTTGATGGTTTTGAATTGGCAACTGGTTACTCCGAATTAATTGATCCAGTCATTCAGCGTGAAAGATTAGTAGAGCAGGCACGTCTTGGTGCAAAAGGTGATTTTGAAGCAATGAGCGTTGATGAAGATTTCTTACGTGCTATGGAATATGCAATGCCTCCTATGGGTGGGCTGGGAATGGGAGTTGATCGTTTATTGATGGCCCTGACCGGTCTTGGAATTCGCGAAACAATTCTATTCCCACTTGTAAAACCAGAAGTCGAATAATAATGGTGGAGATCCGTCCGGCAAAATCAACAGACATTAAAGGCATTCGTGCCTTGATCGATACCTACGCACCACAACGTCGCTTGCTTTCGAAAGAAACCGTAACTCTTTATGAGAGCGTGCAGGAATTTACAGTTGCGATTGACAATGGAGTGGTTGTTGGATGTGGCGCATTGCACGTGTTGTGGGAGGACTTGGCTGAAGTTCGAACTGTTGCTGTTGCTGAGCACCTACGTCGTAAAGGTGTAGGTCATCAAATTCTCGAAGCGGTAATAGATCGTGCGCGCACAATTGGGGTATCTCGCATTTTTTGTCTCACTTTTGAAACAGAGTTTTTTGGCAAGCATGGCTTCGAGGAAATCCAAGGCACCCCTGTCGAACCTGAGGTTTACAGCCAACTCCTTCATTCCTATGACACTGGTATCGCCGAGTTCCTGGACCTTGAAAGCGTTAAGCCCAATACCTTAGGCAATACAAGGATGCTCAGACACCTCTGAGATTGATCTAGATATGGCCTTGGTAGGGGCATAAATCGCCCATATTTAGGGTTATAGAGGCAAGGTCCAAAGCTCGCCTCGCAACCCAACCCCGCGTGGCATTAGGCTTAGCAACTAGTCAGTTACACGAAGGAGCCACCAGATGTTTGAGCGCTTTACCGATCGAGCCCGACGAGTAGTTGTCCTGGCTCAAGAAGAAGCACGCATGCTCAACCATAATTACATTGGCACAGAACATATCCTCCTGGGACTTATCCATGAAGGAGAAGGCGTAGCAGCAAAGGGCCTTGAATCTCTCGGCATCTCTTTAGAGGCGGTGCGCTCGCAGGTTGAAGAAATTATTGGACAAGGACAGCAAGCACCCAGTGGACATATTCCTTTTACTCCGCGCGCGAAGAAAGTACTAGAACTTTCACTTCGCGAAGCGTTGCAGTTAGGCCACAACTACATTGGCACCGAACACATTTTGCTTGGCCTCATTCGAGAAGGCGAAGGCGTAGCAGCACAAGTGCTCATCAAATTAGGCGCAGATCTTGCACGAGTTCGCACACAAGTGATTCAACTTCTTTCTGGTTATCAAGGCAAGGAAACCGTTTCCACTGGTGGTCCGGCAGAAGGAACTCCTTCTACCTCGTTAGTCCTTGATCAGTTTGGACGAAATCTCACACAAGCTGCTCGCGAAGGAAAACTCGATCCTGTTATTGGCCGAGAAAAGGAAATCGAACGAGTGATGCAGATTTTGTCACGTCGTACCAAGAACAACCCAGTTCTTATAGGCGAACCAGGTGTGGGAAAGACTGCAGTTGTCGAAGGTCTTGCCCAAGCAATTGTTAAGGGCGATGTTCCTGAAACGCTTAAAGATAAGCAGCTGTATTCGCTCGATCTCGGTGCCCTTGTTGCCGGTAGCCGATACCGCGGAGATTTTGAGGAGCGTCTTAAGAAGGTATTGAAAGAGATCCGCACACGCGGAGACATCATTTTGTTTATCGACGAAATTCACACTCTCGTGGGTGCCGGTGCTGCAGAAGGCGCTATTGATGCAGCAAGCATCTTGAAGCCAATGTTGGCGCGCGGGGAACTCCAGACTATTGGTGCAACAACGCTAGATGAGTATCGCAAGCACCTTGAAAAGGATGCAGCTCTTGAGCGACGCTTTCAACCAATCCAAGTTGCAGAACCATCACTCGCACACACCATTGAAATTCTCAAGGGCCTTCGTGATCGCTACGAAACCCATCACCGTGTTTCGATTTCAGATGCTGCACTAGTCTCGGCAGCAACGTTGGCAGATCGCTATGTGTCAGATCGATTCTTGCCTGATAAGGCGATTGATCTCATTGACGAGGCTGGTTCGAGATTACGCATTCGCCGTATGACTGCACCACCAGAGCTTCGCGAATTCGATGAAAAGATCGCTTCAGTCCGTAAGGAAAAAGAGTCTGCAATCGACGGGCAAGATTTTGAGAAAGCTGCAAGCCTTCGCGATACTGAAAAGAATTTGATGCTCGAAAAAGCAGAGCGCGAAAAGACGTGGAAAGCAGGCGACCTCGATGTCGTTACCGAAGTAGATGAAGAACTCATTGCTGAAGTTCTTTCAATCGCCACAGGTATTCCTGTATTCAAACTGACCGAAGAAGAGACTGCTCGCTTGCTTCGCATGGAAGATGAACTCCATCGTCGCGTGATTGGTCAAGATCAAGCTATTAAGGCGCTTTCACAAGCAATTCGTCGCACGCGAGCTGGATTGAAAGATCCAAAGCGCCCTGGCGGATCTTTTATCTTTGCTGGCCCATCTGGCGTCGGTAAGACGGAACTTTCACGCACGCTTGCTGCATTCTTATTTGGTAGTGCCGATGCGTTGATCCAGCTTGATATGTCTGAATACTCAGAGCGCCATACAGCTTCTCGTTTGTTTGGTGCACCTCCCGGATATGTCGGATATGACGAAGGTGGTCAACTAACTGAAAAAGTGCGCCGCAAGCCTTTCTCTGTGGTTCTCTTCGACGAAATCGAAAAAGCGCACCCAGATATTTTCAACTCTTTATTGCAGGTGTTAGAAGATGGGCGCCTGACAGATTCACAAGGTCGCGTTGTTGACTTCAAAAATACCGTCATCATCATGACGACCAACCTCGGTACTCGTGACATTTCAAAGGGCGCGGGCCTTGGTTTTGCTAATTCTGAAGATGCTCTCGGAAACTATGAGCGCATGAAGGCAAAGGTTGGCGATGAGCTCAAGACACATTTCCGTCCTGAATTTCTCAACCGCATCGATGACATCATTGTTTTCCACCAGTTAACCAAGCCAGAGATCATTCAAATTGTTGACTTGATGATCGCCAATCTTGATGATCGCCTCAAGGCGAAAGATATGGGAATCGAATTAACCCCTGCAGCCAAGGAATTATTGGCTACCCGTGGTTATGACCCATTGATGGGAGCACGTCCATTGCGTCGCACCATTCAACGTGAGATTGAGGATGCTCTTTCAGAGAAGATTCTTTTCGGTGAGCTCAAGGCAGGCGAGATCATTGTTGTTGATGTTGAAGGCGTAGAAGCAGAGGCTAAATTTACTTTTGCTGGCTCACCTAAAGTGCTGACACCAGATACTCCTGGCGATTTGACGCAGGCACCAACCATCTAGGTTTTAGCTTTCGTTCAAGAACGCAATGCCCTGGAAGTTGCACAAAAAGTGAACTTTTCGTCCGTGCGAAAAACTATTAAGTGGTTTTGCGCAGCACGCGTCCAGTTCGGGCACCAGTGTGAGATCCATTGTCAACAACTATGGTTCCGTTTACCGTGACTAGGCGAATTCCCTCTGGGTAGACCCTTGGCACTTCCGGAGTGGCTTTACTTCTTACTTTATCCGCGTCAAAAACAACTATGTCAGCGAAATATCCCTCTTGCAGGATTCCTCGGTTTTTAATTCCGAAGCGAATTGCAGGCTTAGCGCTCATCTTATGAATTGCCGTCTCAAGCGAGATTGTTTTCTTCTCCCTCACGTGATGGGCTAAGTACTCGATATGCCCAGAGTATGGGTGCTGGCTCATCGTGATATCGCTCAAAGGTCCATGATCAATGCTGGTATAGCCGTCAACTCCCAAGCTAAATTCTGGATGAGAAATCATTTCAGCAAGATGTGCTTCGGTAAATAGCTCGCCGATACTCACTAAGTCGTTCATTTCAGATCCTGCGGCCATCATGATGTCAAAAAAAGTATCCCATTCATCTTTTTTCACAATTTTTGAGATGGCGGTAATCGTCATTCCGCTAAATTCTGGAAAATTAGCATCCCCTGATAAGCGAACGCGATCCCATTGACCCTTATGAATAAATCTCCAGTAACGATCGCAATCTGTCCTAAGGCGGTCTCGAACTAAATTATCTTTAAGGGCTCGAGCGGCCTCCGCATAACCATCCTCAATAAGCCATTCAGGGAAGATTGCAGCGAGTTCACCAAGGCCATACTTGAATGGAGTTGTATCTGCAGAAACATCGATTCCCTGATCTTTAGCCTTCATCATCATGTCGACTGCTCGCGCCCAGCCATTTTCTGGCGCATTAGTGTCATGACGAACATTGAAGTGCGAAATTTGCGCGGCGACATTTCCAATCTTGGCCAAGTCAAGCAATTCTTGAATTGCTTCGAAAAGCCTCGAATCGCGATTACGGACGTGGCTTGTATAGATACCATTGTGACGGCCGAGCTCTTTTACTAGATATTCCAATTCGCTTTGTTTAGAGAATGTTCCAGGAGTAAATTCCAGCCCCGTTGAAAGACCCAAAGCACCGGCTTCCATGGCTTCTGCGATGTACCCAGCCATGCGCTTGAGTTGTAGGTCAGTAACTTGGTCTTTTGCAAATACACCAGCCGCAGAGCGAATGGTGTTGTGTCCAACAAAACAGGCAACGTTTGCCGAAATGCCACCGTCTTCAAAGCTTCGCAAGTACTCCCCAAAAGTTGGCCAGTGAAATGTCTCTTCGAATGCATATGCGCGCATACGGGCAGCGATCAAATGCTCGGATTCGGGAGAGTAGGGAGCGTTGGACATTCCACAGTTGCCAACTATCTCAGTTGTAACTCCCTGACGAATTGAACTGTGAGACTCTCGATTTGAATGCAAAGTAAAGTCTGAATGACTGTGAGGATCGACAAACCCAGGAGCAACAATGAGATCAGTTGCGTCAATTTCAACTCTTGCCGACGGAACTCTTCCTATTGCAACGATTGTTTCGCCAGCAATTCCTATATCTGCACGGTATCTTGCTTTGCTCGTGCCATCAATGATCCATCCGTTGCGGATTGCTAGATCTAACATATCAATCCGTGTGAGACAAGATTGCAGAAAGGAAGTCCCGGGTCCTTTGTTGCGTCGGTTTGTCAAACAAAATCGCAGGATCGCCTTGCTCTACAATTTTTCCTTGATCCATAAAAATCACCCGATCTGCTACTTGGCGAACGAATCCCATTTCATGGGTTACAACGAGCATTGTCATACCGTCATTTGCCAGAGTTCGCATGACTGCAAGAACTTCTCCAACAATTTCAGGATCAAGAGCACTCGTGGCCTCGTCAAAGAGCATGACTTGTGGATTCATGGCAAGGGCGCGAGCGATTGCAACTCTTTGTTGTTGCCCGCCTGAGAGCTCTTCCGGATACGCGTCAGCCTTCTCAGGCAGTCCAACTTGCTTCAATAAGCGCATTGCTTTCTCTTCGTAAACTTCAACTTTCTCTTTGAGTACATATTTGGGACCAGCCATGATGTTCTGCTTGGCTGTCATGTGAGGGAAAAGATTGAATTGCTGAAAAACCATTCCTACTTTTGATTGCAAGTGAGCAATCTTGTTGCCAGAGATTTTGGAGGGGCTATGACTGTCAATGGTGATTCTCTCGCCATCAATAGTTATTACCCCGGCATTAGGTTTTTCGAGAAAATTGATACAGCGAAGAAGGGTTGATTTACCGCTGCCCGAGGGCCCAATAATGCCAATCACTTCGCCCTTGGCCACGCTCATCGAGAAGGAATCCAGAACTAGATTATCTCCAAAGCTCTTGGAAAGGTTCTCAACCTCGACCATTGAAGTGCTCATGCTGAAACCTCACCATTCTCTGGGGTCATCTTCTTGCGGGCGTACCCATTCTTCATTCTCTTCTCTAAATACGTTACAAGCTGGATTGCCGGGAATCCAACCATGAAGTACATAACAAAAACCATTATGTAAATAGTCATATAGTCATATGTTGCACCGGCAGCAATTTGCCCCTTAAACATCAATTCTTGAATTGTTACCGTCGATGCTAAAGAAGTATCTTTAAATAAGGACACAACATAGTTACCTAAAGAAGGAATCAAAGTCCTAAATGCTTGAGGGAATATGACTCTGGCCATGGCCGTTGATTTAGTCATGCCAATTGCGGCAGCGGCATCATGTTGACCCTTTGGAACCGCTTCAATTCCTCCGCGATAAACTTCAGAAAGATATGCAGTGACGTTAAGTGAAAGTCCAATATATGCTGCCATGAATGGTCCAAATCGGATTCCGACAAATGGCAAGGCGAAGTAAATGAAAATTAATTGAACTAAAAGTGGTGTCGATCTAATAATGGTGACATAGCAGGTCACTGCGAATCTAAGAATGCGAATTTTTGACATCTTAGCAAGGGCAACAAAGATACCTGCCGTTAAGCTTGTTATTCCACAGAGAAAAGTTAAGACGATTGTCATCAATAGACCCATGGACAGGCCAGCTAAAGCCGCCTTCGCGTTTACCACATTGAAAACCACGTTTACTCCTTTTCAAATAAAAAGTGTTCGCGGTGCAGTGGTATTAGCACCGCACCGCGAACACTATTTCAATCGATTTATGGCAGGTAATCTGGCATAAACAGGGCATCTGAAGTGAGACCATATTTGACCAAGATAGCAGTGACGATTCCATGATCACGTAACTCTGCAAGAGCGCGCGAATACGCTGAGGCGAGTGTGCAATCGGCAGGACGCATGGCGTACTTGCCATATTCATCCTTGAAATCAGCAGGCGCAATAGCCTTGGTGAGGACCTTCAATTTATTAGTTGGGTTGGAGAGGTTGAATGAGCCAACTTTAGGTGTGTCCTCGAGTAAGACGTCAACTTTCTTAGCCTGAAGACCGAGGAATTCGGTGTCAGCGCTTTCGAAAACCGTCAGATCAACCTTAGGATTCGTTAATGCAGAGAGATACTGAGCGCTAAACGAACCATTGATTGCTCCGACTTTAACGCCACTCTTTTGTAGATCAGCCCATGTTTGAACGTTCTTTGGGTTGTCTGGATGAACGGTGAGCGCTGTTCCATACCACCAGGCTGGTGATGTGAAGATGATGGTCTTGAGGCGTGTTGGATTCTCATGGATGTTTCCAGCGATTACGTCAATTCTCTTTGACACTAAAGCTGGAATCATTTCTGGCCACTGAAGTGCTACATCTGTGTGCTTGGTGATACCAAGATATTTCAAGACTGCGATATTGATGTCGTAGTCAATACCAGTCATCTTTCCATCTTTGCCCGTGTACATATAAGGCGCAGCTTGGTAAACGCCAAGTTTGACCCCGGAAGAAACTGCTTTTCCATATGCGTTGTCACGGCATGCTTGGTTTGGCAACGTGCCAGTTATCGGCGTCCATCCCATTGCCGTGAAGTATGCATAATCGATCTGGCCAGCCTGGCCGCCAGCAGAATTCGCTACACCAGTGAAAAGTGTTGAGAATCCGATGAGTCCAGTCGCGACAATCGCAATTGCAGAACGCTTAGATTTGAATCTTTTTAGCATCATCTATATTTCCCCCCTATTTTCTCGCTTTGAAGGTGCAGTGCCAACCAAGAAATTATTACGTTGGGGAACGCTCGGAAATATGGCACAGTACCTAGTTTTGGTCTCCCTCGTCGAAGAGTTGCGAGAGTTTTACAGATTATCTATTATCTGTCAACGGTATGCGCCGTGGCCTTTCCTGCCTTTTGAGGTGCCCAAGGTAAATCTGTCGCTTATTCCACCAGTTGGAATAACCCCCTCGTTGCGGAAAGAGGAAATAGATGCCTGCACCTTAAGCAGCCAAATTGGCGCTGAGGAGCTTTGGAGGAAATCGGATTGGATTTCAGTTTTAATCTGCGCTTTGATCATTGATCCCAAGATTCGAGATGCATACAGCGGCTAGTGGATAGTCAAGTTAATGTCATGAACTGGTTTCGACCATTGGACGAAGAATGAGAGGAATGTGTTAGCGCAAATGTCAGATCGATTTCTTCGCACGCCATCCTCGCCGAGCTCCTCGCAACGTTTGAATGTTGCGCACTCATTACGCGAGGCAATAATTTCGGGGCAAATACTTCCAGGCACGCAATTGAAGCAAAATGAGATCGGGGCCAAGTTTAACTGTAGCCCTGGACCGGTAAGGGAAGCAATGCGGGACCTTGAAAGCGAAGGACTCCTACAGCACATTCATAACCGTGGAGTTTTCGTTTCGAGAATCAGCAGCGAAGAGTTTTTAGAAATGTTATCTCCAACTCGGCTTCTCCTTGAAAAGTTTGCGCTCAGAAAATCTTCTGCAAAGTTTACTCCGACGGTCGTAGCCGAACTCGAAAAACAAATTGACTTAATGTCTCAAGGAGCCAAGAAGAAAAATATTAAGGTTATTCATGAGGCAGATATTAAATTTCATACAATCACAATGGAAACTGCTGCAACTGAACAAACTCTGCAATTATGGAAAAGTGTAATTTCTCGTATCAGGTTAGAGTTTTACTCAGTAGGGCCAAGCCCAACTTTGGCTAGTCAAGCCCCAGAGCACAGAAAGCTCTTGAAGACACTTCTGTCTGGTGAAGTGAAGAAAATTGATGCAGCCCTGGAATGGCACATTATTGGAACGATCAAGGATCGACTTAAGTAAAAGAAAGTTGGATAAGCTATCTTGCTTAGCGTCAATGTGGCACGTCACCATTAATTGCGAGGTTGTCGATACTAAGGGCCAGGCGTTCAACTGGCTTAATTAGGAATTTATAGGTGGGGGAGCAAATAAAGCGATGCCTCTTTAACAATCAAGCCATCAACAATAAGGGATGCAAGGGCTTTCTCGATTTGTGAATCTTCATGCCACAGTGCCGTTAATTCTTTCTTGGTCAATGATGGGCTTTCGCGCAAAGCTTGCACAATCGTTCCGCGGCATTGCCTATCTGTTCCATGCCAACTCTGAGACTTTCTCACCTTTGTTGATTTTGGGAAACTACTCTTACGCCATAAACACTGTGCCTTGATTGGGCAACTTTCACACTTGGGATTTTTCGCCGTACAGATGAGTGCTCCGAGTTCCATTGTTGCCGCAGCCCACAGATGTGCTCCTTCTTGCGGTAGTAGTTTTTCACGCAATTGCCGCTCAACTTTGCTAGGCGATGAGGTGGGAAACTCATTCCCATCGATCGATCTAGAAAATAGGCGGCGGATATTAACATCGAGGACAACACTTCGTTCTTGAAATGCAAATGCTGCAATCGCAGCGGCGGTGTAATCACCAACACCAGGAAGAGTTCGAAGAGAGATTTCATCTCTTGGGACCACGCCCTTGAAATCTCGCGTGATGACCTTGGCACTTTCAAACAGGCGAAGGGCCCTGCGTGGATAGCCCAAGCGCCCCCATGCTGTAATTATTTCTGCTGGTGTTGCTTTTGCAAGCAATGCAGGTGTTGGCCATCGAAGCATCCATTCTTCCCATTTTGGTTGCACCCGAACAACAGGGGTTTGTTGCAACATGAATTCACTGACCATGACACCCCATGGCGTTGTGTTGCGCCAAGGAAGCTTTCTTTTATTTTCTGCAAACCAGGCAATTATCGGTTTTTCGAGCGCGTTCATTCTCCAGAAATCTTTACCCGGCTGAGTGCTTGGTCCAACCTAGAAACTTCTACAACTTCCATTCCCTCGATTTTTGCATCACTACCCAGAGGCACAAGGGCACGTTTGAAACCAAGGCGAAACGCTTCTTGAAGTCGCCGATTTACACCGCTTACTTTTCGAATTTCTCCTGCTAATCCAACTTCTCCGATAGCAACGAGGTCACTAGGAAGAGCTAATCCTTTCGCCGCTGAGGCAACAGCAAGTGCAAGCGCCAAGTCGGCGGCGGGCTCCGTCATTTTCATTCCACCAACAGTTGCGGCATAAACATCGCGCCCGCCAACTTTTACATGAGCCCGAAGTTCTAAGACTGCCAAGGTCATTGAAGTCCGCGCAGAATCTAGGCCAGAGACAACTCTTCGTGCATTGCCAAAATCATTTTCGCGACCTTGGCTGACCAAGGCTTGAATTTCAGCCAGCAATGGGCGTCTGCCTTCGAGAGTGACAGTGACACATGTGCCTGGAACTGGCTCGGCATGGCGAGATGTAAATAAACCGGTGGGATCCAAAACAGATTCGATGCCAGTATCACTTAAGTCAAAACATCCAACTTCATCAGATGCACCAAATCTATTTTTGATTGCGCGAATCAGACGCAGTCTGGAATGTCGTTCGCCTTCAAATTGCAAAACTACATCCACGATGTGTTCGAGAAGTCGAGGTCCGGCTATCGAACCATCTTTAGTTACATGTCCGACTAAGAGCAAAGTGATATCGCGATCTTTGCAAATTCGAATTAGCGCACCGGCAACCTCGCGCACTTGGGTTACGCCGCCTGGTGATCCGTCGGCAGTTGCACTGCCAATGGTTTGCACCGAATCGATGATCACCAATTGCGGCTTAACCGCATCAATGTGCGCGATTACAGCGCCAAGGTCAGTTTCGGAAGCAAGAAAAAGTTGAGGGTCTATGGCCTTTATGCGTTCTGCTCGAAGTCGAACTTGAGATGCTGATTCTTCTCCGCTGATATAGAGAGCCGGTATTCCTTTAGAGGCAGTTTGCGCAGCAACTGAAAGAAGTAGCGTTGATTTACCGACCCCAGGTTCGCCTGCTAATAAAATTGCAGCTCCAGGTACTAAGCCGCCGCCCAATACTCGATCTAGTTCTAGTACTCCTGTCGGGCGTGCATGTGCTGCTGATAAATCCACATCACCGATGGGTGTTGCCTTATTGGTAACCGAACCGGGAACAAGTGAGAGTTTTTTCGGTGCTGATATTTCCTCGACTGTTCCCCAAGCTTGGCATTCGCCACAACGACCGACCCATTTTTGCGAGGTCCAGCCGCATTCAACGCAGCGAAATGGATCTTTTTCGGGCTTGGCCATGGGTAGAGCCTAGAGCGAAGGACTGACTATTTCTTCGCGGCCAAGGTAGCCGGGTGTTGAATAACAAAGAGGGGGAGTTTGCGCTTCTCGAGATCGGCGATTGCAGCACTTCGAGCATCGCAATAGCGAGCCAAAATGTCGTATGCATCCTGACCCATCAAGGCAATGAGTTCGGTGCGATTGGATATATAGACAGGTTTGATGCCAACGTGTGCCTCAGTATTGCTGGTGCAGTACCAATCAAAATCTTCGCCGCCATCGCCCCATGCAAGGCGCTCATACTCACCAATGACGGTGATGGAATATTCGCGCTCGCCAACTTCGCGGGTTTCAAAACTGCGACGAAGTGGAAGCTGCCAACACACATCGGGTTTGGTATCTACAAAGTGACGGTTTTCCTTTTCAGCTAAATGGTGGAGCACGCAACCAAAAGATCCAGTGAAACCTGGGGCTGTGTAACCTTTTCGATTGAGGAAAATACAAGAATCCTGAATAGTTTTAGTCTTACGTTCTCCATCGCTATCTTTATCGCTAATTTGTAATTTTCCACCAGACTTCTTTGGTTGTGCCTCGGCATAAAATTGCCACATTTCTGGTGTGAGATCGCGAGCAGCTTTCATCACACGCTCTTCGTCATCTTCATCGGAATACATTGCACCTTCAGTGCAGCAGCCATCATTGGGGCGATCGGCAAATACACCCTTGCAGCCATCTCCGTAAATACAGGTCCAAAATGAGGTCAACCAAGTGAGGTCACACTTGAAGATCTCAGCCTCGTCATTGGGGTCAGCAAACTCAATCCAATCGCGGGCAAATCCCGACTTTAGTTCAGACATAGTTTCAGAGCCTACGGGCTATTGAGTTAATACGCACATCCGTTACGGGTAACCTTGCTTCATGACGAATCATCCAAGACCTCAAGTGATTGGTGTTATTGGCGCCGGCATCATGGGCGAAGCGCTGATTAGCGGCTTGATTTTATCTGGAGTAAGTCCCTCAGCGATCACCATCGCAGAAAAACGACAAGAACGTGCAGATGAACTCACCGCTCGCTATGGAATTTCACTTGCCCCCTTGGAGAACGTTGCGAAATCGAGTGATGCGCTGCTACTCGTTGTGAAACCGCAAGACATGGCTGGTGTACTTGCTGCGATTGCGCCGTCCATTCGACCCGAAACCCTGGTCGTCTCATTTGCTGCAGGCAAAAAGATCTCTTTCATCGATGAAGGTCTAGGTGGGGGCAACCCCATTATTCGAGTTATGCCAAATACCCCGACTTTAGTTGGCGAGGGTATGGCAGCAATGTCAATCGGCCATCGAGTGAGTGCTTCACAATCTGATTTTGTAAGGGGATTCCTCGCCTCAACTGGACGAGTTGTCGAAGTCGTTGAGCAATTACAAGATGCCGTAACCGCAGTAAGTGGATCAGGTCCTGCATATTTCTTTGCATTTGTTGAATCCATGATTGCCGGCGGCATTGACATGGGACTTTCGCCCGAAGTTGCAACAGAACTCACAGTACAGACAATGGTAGGAGCTGCAAAACTGCTAGCTACATCGGGAAAATCAGCTACTACGCTCCGTGAGAACGTCACCAGTCCTAATGGCACAACTGCCGCAGCGCTTGCCTCATTTTCGCAATCTCAACTTGAAGATAGTGTTAAGAAAGCAATGATCGCGGCGCGAAATCGTTCGCAAGAATTAGCGTAAAAGTTTCGCAGTGAAGCGCACTCCGTTATTGCTTCTCGTCATATTCGCTCTGCTGTTTTATGTTGCACCTGCCCACGCCGCTCTCAAGTCAGTCTCGGTTACACCCCTGGCACAGTTGGCTGTGATACCTACTGGAGATGATGTTGCAGGAATGCTAGTGGCAGGTAAATTTATTTACATTTATGGCACCTCTGGCAGCAACGCCTTTGTGCGCTCAATAGATGGCCAAGGCGTTGTTAATTGGACACTCTCCCTTGATACAGGAGCAGATGAAATATCGACCGCTGTAACACGAGATACAGCAGGAAATATTTGGGTTTTTGGAAGTGCGAGCAAAACTAGTGGAGTAAGCCCAACCCCAAGTCAAACTCCTTCTGCCAGTGCGTCAACTATGACTTCGCTCCTCAACCCAGATGGAGTGGTGCTAGATCCAGAAGTTGCGTTGCGCAACGACTTGAATACTTTGGTTGCCTGGAAGGTTTCACCGACGGGTGTATTGCTCTCCACGTTTACTACCGATTTTGGCCAACCGGTATTAGCGCGCGCAGCAGTGGAGTCATTAGGAACGGTCTCAGTTGTTGGTTTAACGACCACCACCATGGGTAGTGTCGGGTTTTTCGTTCAGTCCGATGCAATCGGAAACTTTGCTAAGCCTTTGTTTATCGGAAAAGCTGACACAGATATAAATTCTTTAGCGAAAAGATCAGATGGATCATTTGTGCTTGCGGGAGCTAGCAGTGAAGTCTTGGGCGGAAAATCCCTGAAAGGGGTTCGCGATGGAGTCATTGTAAGAATCGTCAAGAATAAGATTGTTTCAGTAGTTCGAAGCTCCAACATTAAAGCGACTCGCTCCTGGCAAAATACTTCAAACTCATTATTTTTTGGCGGTAGTGCAGCCGCAAGTGGAAAAAATGAAGCAGTCGCAACAAAATTTGCCGTTAATGCAAACGGGGTTGTACCGACTTGGACGGTACGTTTTCCAGCTCAAGGCCCCGCAATTACAACTGATGTATCTGCGACTTCACACGCGATGACCTTTTCGTCAATAAGTGCCATTCCGGGTGTTGTAGGTTGGAAGCCAAGTAAGGGCCAGACGGTGACTTTGATTTATGATGCTAAATGGGCTGTGAAAGGGGCATATAGCTCATTGCTTCTTTCAAACCCGATTGATGCGGGTTTTAGTAATGATTTAGGTCTTGTCGTGCTCGAATCAGGCGCATTTGGCGTTTCGATTTTTCATGCACTTACAAGGTAACCTAACCTCCCTAGGGCTCGAGGCTCTAACTGTAGAAGGAGATCGTGGCGTATGGGTTCAGTAATCAAGAAGCGACGTAAGCGGATGGCTAAGAAGAAGCATAAGAAACTTCTGAAAAAGACTCGCATCCAGCGTCGTAACGCCAAGAAGTAACTCTCTTTTCCTTAGACCTTTATTAAAGAGAGCTTTCCTGCAATTGACGCCACAATAAAGCGGTCCTTATTTATTATCACCCAATTGCTTTGCATTCGTTGAGCGTCAAGCGCGCTAGAAATAAATTTAATTGAAGGCTTTGAAAGTTGGGGAACTAAGTCAAAAGCGCAAAGTCTATTTTGGCATCCAAAGAGCATTGTTTTGGCATCAACGCTCATCGGGAATGTAGGAGCACCGAAACCTTCAGCGGTCACCGTCGTCATCACCGATGGGTTATTCAAATTAACCCAACGCAGTTGATTAGGGTTTGGAATTGTTAAACTCGAAGCAGTGAGCCATGCAGCGATGATGCCATCAGCACTTTTATTCAGCGAGACGTCATATCCGACTACTGCGGTTTCAACGCTTGAAGTATCTAAAGTTTGGTAGGACCAATCCAACTTTGAAGCCGAACTTCGCGTTGCTAGTCGAATTTCTCCGGCGATCATGACCTTTTGCTGATTGAGACCGATTACGGAGTCGTAGAGAACTGAAACCTTCGCACCCACTGTGACCGCACGAATATGAAACGCTACATCTCCAGTTGTGCGTCCATCAGTTTTGCGATCTCCGTCTACGAGGTCATAGATCCATTGTCCACTTGAACCTTTGACCGCTCCCAACAGAATGCCTTGACTTTCATCGCGGTAGAAAACCTGAATTCCGCTGGCAGTGATTGCACAAGCATTACTTGCGCTGACATCACTTGCGGTGCGCACGCGATCTGGTTGATCGTAGGGTTGAACGACCGGACCATTTCCATCAACAATTTCATATTTAAATCCGAGATTGTCATAGGTGGCATAGCGCAAATCTTTGTCTATTAAATCAGAGTAAAAGATGTGCAAGATTTGCTTTGTTCCAACTCCGCTAATGCAAGCCGAGACTGGACCTGATACATCGTGTCCGGTGCGGCCTGCAGTCCCGCCACGACCATCGACTAGAACTTTTTTCCAAACCCTGCCTGTCCAGAGCGCTAGTTTTACAGTGCCACTCTTCTTATCCGTGTAAACAATCGCTGGTTGATTTCGAAAGGAAGTTACGACGTTAAATCTTCCATCTGCCAAGGAGTCCAGAGCTGTCACAGCAAGCGCAGCTTGTGGTGTTACAGCATTTGTGAGGGCAGGATCTGAAGGCCCTAATGAATTCTTAGCGGTAATTGAAAAGGAGTAACTGGTGCCATTTTTGAGTGAGGGGATGAGAACAGGACTTGATGTAGTCGTGACGACTTCACCTGTTTTGGTGTTCTTAACAAGATATTCGCTAATTTGAGCTGTCCGGACATTGGCTGGAAGATCAAATGAAACTACGGCGGATTTATCACCAATGATGGCCACAGGATTTCTCGGTGGCGATGGAAGCATGATTGCGATTCCAACTGGCGGCTTATTTCTTAAGTCATCCATCATTGCTAGAAGCAGTGGACCCGGGCCTTGAAAGACTTCGCCGGCATCTAAGTTTGGTGTCATTACAGAATCTAGCCCCGAGGATGAATATGTTTTTTCATCTAAATGACTTACTGAAGAACCATCTTCATATCGGGTAGGCGAATACAACAATGGCTTCACTCCACCGTTGGCCTTGATGCCGAGCGGGCCCGACCAAACCAATGGACCAGTAAGGGCAAGACCGAGTTCAAGTGATGGTGATGGCAAGTCAGATAAACGTCTTGCATCCGGCACTTGTACGTAAGCATCGTATGCAGTGGGCTGATCGATGCTTCCATATCTGAAGTATGTGTCGTAAGAATCAGTGGATAGAAAACCAAGGCCATGGCCAAGTTCATGAATAAAAACTGATTCGAGGTCGTACTCTGTTTTAGTTGGAGCACCATCATTTCGCTGGTCCCAATTTGCAGATGAATTAACTTGTATGACAATTTCGGCATTGTTCTTATCGAGGTCTTGTCCCGCCAACGCATTAGCGAGTGCGGAGGGGTACCAGAGGGTTGGATCTGGCGCATTGGCAAAATTTAAGAAATAGTTTCCAGGACGAGCACTTCCAAGGACCCCATAAGAAGATGATCGCCCCCACGTTGCATCGACGCTAATGGGGACTTTAGAAACAAAATTCGCAGACCAAATATCTATTGCAGCTTGGACATCATTCTTTGCCCACACCGGAAAGTTCTTATAGTTAACGACGAAAGTGCTCTTTGGATCTAGATGCACCCCACCGGATGTACGAGCTAAAGCGGTCTTAGTGGCTGGTCCGGCGTAAACATGTCCCCATACAGTTGAGGGACGTTCGTGCATTTGAGAAAGAGCGCTTGCTTGTGGCGCACTAAGAATTCCCGCAAGAAGGGCAACGAGTGCGACCTTGATGGGAATTGAGGGGGAGCGCCTAATTTTCATATTGCCGAACCGTATCAGGATGAGATGATCAGTCCATGGCCACCGATTCCGAAGACGTATTTGCCAGAGTGCGACGAGAGCTTTCACCCGTTTTCGACTCCTCAGGCGATTCTCACGTTTCGCAAGTGACTTTGGACGAAGCCCGGGCCGATCTTGCACGGGCCATTAGCAGAATTACTCATGGCGCACTTTCTGAAAAGTTTGGACCACTGGTGGGGACGATTACCGAAACTACAGTTGTCTCGGTTCTTAAAGATCTCGAATCAAATCTATATAGAGCAAAAGGTGACTTTACTTTAGTTGCACAAGAGTTAATTGATCGCGCGGTTACTAAGCGAAAGAAGAAGTAATGCGTAACGTAATTACGATCTACTCTCGCCAAAACTGCCACCTGTGTGATGTCGCGTTGACACAGTTAGAGCAACTTCAGAAAGAATTAGATTTTGATCTTGATAAGATTTTCATTGATAAAAACCCGCAATTAGAAAAAGAATATGGGGAGCAAGTTCCTGTTATTTTGATAGACGGAAAACAACATGATTTTTTCAGAGTGGATCCAGTGAGGTTTAGATCTTCCCTTGAAAAACATCGTCAGCATCAATAATTTTGTAAGAGTAACCCTGCTCAGCTAAGAAGCGCTGGCGGTTTTGTGCGAAATCTTGATCAATGGTGTCTCGAGATACCACCGAATAGAAACGTGCAGTGCGCCCATCGGCTTTAGGGCGCAAGATGCGGCCAAGTCGCTGGGCTTCTTCTTGACGAGAGCCAAATGCGCCAGAAACCTGAATCGCAACTGTTGCATCTGGAAGATCAATGGAGAAGTTGGCAACTTTTGAAACCACCAAGCACTTGATTTCGCCAGTTCGAAAGAGGCCAAACAAGCGTTCGCGCTCTTTGATTGGCGTATCTCCTTTAATGAGTGGAACGCCGAGAACTTCTGAGAGTTCATCGAGTTGATCGATATATTGCCCGATAACCAAGAGTTGGTCATCGGCATGGCGTTTAGCCAACTCTTCGACAACATTTCTCTTTGTTCGAGTGGTTGCGCAGAGACGGTAACGATTTTCCGGTTCGGCCGTTGCATACGCCAGGCGTTCTGCTTCAGTCAAGGTGACTCGAACTTCTATACATTCGGCCGGTGCGATATACCCTTGCGCCTCAATTTCTTTCCATGGAACATCAAAACGCTTTGGCCCGATCAATGAAAACACTTCGCCCTCAAGTCCATCTTCTCGAACCAAGGTAGCGGTGAGGCCAAGGCGCCTGCGCGATTGAATATCTGCAGTAAATCTAAAGATAGGCGCTGGTAATAAGTGGACTTCATCGTAAATGATTAAGCCCCAGTCATGAGTGTCAAAAAGATCAAGGTGAGAGTAAACGCCATTTTTCTTTTTTGTCATTACTTGGTAGGTAGCAATAGTTACGGGGCGAATCTCTTTTTTGGATCCAGAATATTCGCCGATCTCATCTTCGTTTAAAGTCGTGCGTTGAAGTAATTCTTCCCGCCATTGACGGGCAGCAATTGTGTTGGTCACCAAGATCAAAGTAGTCGCTTTCGCGTGAGCCATTGCAGCGGCACCAACAATTGTCTTTCCGGCACCGCAGGGAAGCACGACAACACCCGAACCACCGTGCCAAAAACCCTCTGCTGCCAATTCTTGATACTGGCGAATTTTCCAACCATCTTGAACCAAATCAATTTCATGATGTTGTCCATCAACGTAACCAGCAAAATCTTCTGCCGGCCAACCAAGACGCAAGAGAGATTGTTTGATATGTCCACGCTGGCTGGGGTGCACGGCAATAGTTTCCGGATCAATGCGAGGTCCCAGAAGCGGTGCAATCTTTTTTGAACGGATGACTTCTTCCAAAACCGCAGTATCAGTAGTAATAAGGACAAGACCATGAATCGGATTTGCCTCAAGGCGCAGACGTCCATATCGCGACATCGTCTCGGCGACATCTATCAAAATGGAGTGAGGAACTGCGTACCTCGAATATTGCAAGAGTGTGTCGATCACCTGTTCTGCATCATGGCCGGCGGCTCGGGCATTCCATAAACCAAGGGATGTGAGGCGATAGGTATGAATATGTTCTGGAGAGCGCTCTAGTTCTGCAAAGGGAGCAATTGCTCGTCGACATTCAGTGCTAAGTGGATGGTCGATATCCAAGAGAAGTGTTTTGTCACTTTGGACAATTAGCGGTCCTTCAGTCATTTAGTAAATCCAGAACAAAGGCGCGCAAGAAGTCCGAACGTTCTTGAAGTGCTTTGACGCTGGCCCATTCATTATGTGCATGTGCACCTTCGCCAACAGCGCCAAGTCCATCGAGCACCTTGGCTCCTGCGGCAGCCGCAAAGTTTCCATCACTTGCTCCACCTACAGAGACATGTCCTAAGTCCATACCTAAAGTTGCGGCAACCTTTTTGGCCCGCTCGTACAACTCTTTTGTTGAACTCAATTCCATGGGAGGGCGATTAAGTCCTCCCAAAATTTCAATTCGAGCACCTGGATGAGAAGGTTTCAGTGCGCGGATCGCTGCATCAACGCGAACTAAATCTGCTTGCAAGTAAGAGCGTGCATCAACATCGAGAACTGCATGATCGGGCACAGTATTTGCCGTGTTTCCAGATTTCAATAAAGTAGGAACGACTGTTGTGGAATGTTCGCGATTTTCTAGGGCGGCAAGCTGCAAAATGATGTGGGCAATTTCTACAGTGGCGTTGATCCCCTTTTCAGGTTCAAGGCCAGCATGTGCTGCCTTTCCATGAATATTGATGTGGTACATCGCTGTGCCTTTTCGACCCGTCTTCACCTTTCCTTCACTGGCTGCTTCTAAAACCAAAACAGCTTTTGCTTTCTTAGAAATCTCGACAATAAAATCCTTAGAAGTTGCACTTCCGGTTTCTTCATCTGTTGTTGCAATAAGCGCAACGGATCCCGAAACTCCCTTGAGTGCATAAAGGGCTTGAATGAATCCAGCTTTCATGTCATAGATTCCAGGTCCTCGCGCAACATCACCTTCGACGCTCCATAATGGAGAAAAAGAACCGTGCGGCCAGACTGTGTCTAGGTGAGCAAGTAGAACTACATCAGGTGATTTATCGCCCCACCAGAAAACGGGGCGACCCTGAACTTCTTGAATTGTTGCTGGAGAGCCAAGAACTTGCGTGGCTAGATCGCTAGCAAGTTGTACTACTGCCTTGCATGCTTCCAGATCTTCAGTCGGAGATTCACATCTGACTAAGGATTCCAAGGAGGTGAGCATGGGTTCAATTCTGCCGTATTTGTTCTCACTCTGGGAGGTCATAGTGGAGCCACACCTGTAATACGCGGGATTCTGAAGGTTTGCACTTCTCCAGTGCCATGATCTCGAGCAATCAGGGAGCCGGCAGCGATACTTAACGGATCAATAATGCGATGCGTAGCAGATCCGTTGTTATCGGCATATCCAATTGAAAGCGTGCGTTGTTCTTTAATGAATTTATTTAGAATCTCGAGTGTTTCATTTGCGGTAGTTCGAGGAAGTGATCCAAAAGCATTACTTGATAAAGCACGAAGTGAACTTTGTTTATGACTAGATTTCTCGCCTGCGCGAATAGAACGAAGTGCAGCGCTGAGAGTTTCTGGGGTTGGAGATTCAAGCTCTCCAATGATGCGAGGTGGCCGCGGTCTTGATTTTGCGCGATTCAATCGAACTCCAGTCAAGATTACTCCGGAGATGGATTCAGCAGCTGGCATGTAACCGGCCGCACGTAAGGTGACCATGACTTCGTTTGCATCTAATTCGCAGATCAAAACTTCCGGAGCAATACGTCGAAGGGGAAGGCCCTCCAATTTCTTATCACTCAGTATTTGTGCAATAAGTGAAGGGTCTTCGCAACGAATATAAGCATTGGTATTTCCAACCCTTAATCTTCCGTGCCGCTTAGAGACATCCGCGATGAGATATTCCAAAGGTTGAGGCATGGGAGTTTTTGAAGTCTTTCGAAGAAACTCTTTTATTTCTTCCCCAGTTTTTCCGTGGTCTAATCCACGACGAATTGAGGCTTCACTAAACCGATAAACCGTTGCCCCACCGCGACTTTCAATATCTGCGATTGAGTCAAGGATGCGAGCAACATCAATCTCTAGGGGTCCTGGCGCGATGGCGGTGTTGTCGCTTTGAATCAGAATATGGTCAACAGTGCGAGGAAGATCCTGATTGATACCAAGCTCTTCTTGCTCTTGGATAAAGGCTGCACCGTACTTTGAGAGCGCTCCTTGGCCCGTAATACCCAGCCATTCTGCTTCGCGCAAAGTCCATTGCGTTAAGTCACTTTGAATTCCTGGATTTCTGCGAGAAGGAGATCGCCATTTCATGTGCGCAAGAGTCGACTCGAGCTCCAGAGAAATTCCGGGATGAGATGAAAGTATCTCTAGTGTTAATCTGCGAGTTGATGAAGCATTGACGCGATCAAGTTCTGGGCCTAGCGCTGCGATATGTTTGGAATCACCTCGACCGACTAATCCGCTGACTCGAGAAGTCACTAGCCATAAAGCTACAAGAGTTCGCCAGCGAAGTTCGGGAGTTTGGGTTAACCAAAGATCAAAGGCATGAGTTGGAAGTACCCTGTCATCGGCATCGATAACGACAAGGCCGCCCAGATAAACTAATTCAGAAATAAATGCCGCGCAGTTCTCGTCAACTCCAAGATGCTCTGCCGCTGTCTTGAGATCGCGCACTCCAATGCCTCCGGCACGTAGCGCACTTGGTGGCTCTTCAGACCAAAAATTGAGAATCTCTTCACACCATCGCAACACCGTTGCAACGTTGGCTATTGCTGCACGATTGATTGCAGCGGCATCTACCACTTTGCCAGAGACGATGGGAGGATTTGGTTGCGGATTTTTATGAATCTTGCCGCCGCGTAAATGAATTCCAACTTCTCGCGGTAATACGACCGTGCGTTGATCTAACGGAACCAAGAAATTTTCCTTAAGCAACCACGCAATTCCGGGTCCGGGATTTCGAATATCCCCAACGCTGCCTCGCGGCGGACCCCACGTGAGACGTTCGAGAACTTTCTGAGCACTCTCTGGCGCTTCAGTGATCTTCTTCGTGGAAAGTTTCACCATGGATGCTGGTCCAAGACCAGCAGGTTCATTGCCGAGTACTTCACGTAATGAATTTGGAAGGCGAAGCCCATCATCAGAGCGGTATAGGAGGGCTAATTCAAGCAAATGTGGAATAACAAATTTTGCTGAAAGATCAGTGAGAGCAACAATTTCCTTCTCATTCATTGGCTCATTCACAGCAGAGCATGCTTCAAGAACTTCGAATTGCCATTCGTTGAGCGAGTCCACCGCGCGGGCCAAACTGGGAGCAGAGCATGCTCGTACCGCAAGTGAGGCTAGGTCTGGGGGAACTGGAGAAACTAAATCAGGTCGCGCGGCAAATAAAGAAATGAGGGCATCGTCATCGAGCCCACGAAGGTAGTCTGTGAAAGATCGCGTTTCCATAACTTGCCAACATTACTGGACGTTAAGGTGATGCGTTTACCGATCTTTAGAGCGCCCCCATCTCGGCGTAACCAGTGCGCCTAAAGCGGCAACTCGGCTGACTATTGGGCCAAGGAGTCGGTTAAGGACTCGAGCTCGGCGAAAATCATGAATTGGCCAACCATCGCGCAATGCTCGCAGACGCAAGATTGCATCTGGATTGATTGTGCTGGGATGCCCAACCGCAAGCAGTAGTGGAAGGTCATTGTGGCTATCTGAATACGAGTAGCAATCTTTCAAGTCAAAATTTCTGTCTTGCGCTAATTGAATAATTGCAGTTGCCTTCTCTTTTCCGTGTAAAAGATTTCCAGTCATGCGACCGGTGTATTTCCCATCGCTGGTTTCAGCTTTACTTCCAAGTGCTCCGGTAAAACCTAGACGCTGTGATATTAAGTGAGCCATATCCTCAGGTGCTGCTGTGACAAGCCACACTTCTTCATCGTTTCGAAGGTGGGCTTGGGCAATTTCAATAGAGCCCTGCCACAACTTCGGCGAAACGTATTCGTCATAGATTTCCTGAGCCATCGTCTCAATTTCTTTAACATTATGGCCACCAATAAAATCTGTTGCCGCGTCTTGCCACCGCTTAATTTCTGCGCCATTTTCTTTACCCGTCAGACGAAAGCGCAAGTTTGCAAGGACAAATCGAGAGATATCTTTTTTAGAGAAGAACCCTCGTTGATACATTCCTCGCCCAAGGAAATAGAGAGTCGAGCCCCGTAGGAGCGTGTTGTCGACATCAAAAAAGGCCGCGCGTTTGCGGGTAGGCGCCATGACTCAACCTTAGCGATTGATGAGTGGCTCGGACGCTTTATGCTTTAACCATGGCCACTGTTCACGTTGTTCGACATGGAGAAGTAGAGAATCCACACAAGATTCTCTACGGTCGCCAGCCCGGGTGGCGACTTTCAGATCGCGGACAAGAGATGGCAAAAGCAGTTGCACAGTGGTCATCATCTTTAGAAATTGGCGCATTGCATGTATCACCGCTACAGCGCGCACAAGAAACGGCAGCCCCAATCGCGGCTGCGCACAAGATTTCAATTACTACGGATGATCGATTGATCGAAGCCGCAAATGTTTTTGAAGGCAAACCATTTGGAATTGGCGATGGCGCTCTTTTGCATCCTTCAGCATGGCGTCACTTATGGAATCCATGGCGACCATCGTGGGGCGAGCCATATGTTGAACAAATTAACCGGATGCTTGCAGCGATATTTAGTGCTCATGAATCAGGTAATGGCAAGGACTCCATCTGTATATCGCACCAATTACCGATTTGGATTTTGCGTAGCGCAATTGAGGGGCGTCGTCTTTTACATGACCCTCGCAAGAGGGAGTGCTCCTTAGCTTCAGTTACAAGCATTCATTTTGACACCGATAACGTGATTTCTGGTGTCACATATTCGCAACCTGCCAAGCACTTACTGCCCGTGAAGAAGTAATGCAACGACTTCGGTTTTTGATTCCTTTAGGGTTTGCCCTTGCTCTAGCGCTCACATCTTGCGGAGGTGGAGTTTCAACAAACGCATCTCAAAGTTTCATAGCCGGAAATGGGGCCGTGACATTTATTTCTCTAGATAAGCGTGCTCCAGCGCCTCAATTGCAGGGGAAAACGATTGAAGAGACGACTTTCAATCAGCAGGTAAACAAAGTTACCGTAGTGAATGTTTGGGCTTCATGGTGTGCCCCGTGTCGAGCAGAAGCACCAACGCTTGCGGCACTTTCCAGAAAATATCCAGAGACACAATTTGTTGGAGTATTGACTAGAGATAATCCGGCGGCAGCTCGCTCTTTCGTTAAAAGATTTGGGATGCCGTATCCAACTTTAATAGATGATGCAGTCTTATTGGGCTTTCACTCATCTCTCGTGGCTAATGCCATTCCCTCAACGTTTGTCTTGGATAAGAACGGCAAGGTAGCGGCAAGAATTTCTGGAGAAGTCACTGTTGCATCACTGAGCGCACTGATTGAACGAGTAGTGGCAGAATGAAAGATTTCTTTGTCAATCAAATCTTCGATGGGTTAATGATTACCGCATTTCCAATGGCAATTATTGCGGGACTAATATCTTTTCTGTCTCCCTGTGTTCTACCTCTTGTTCCTGGATACCTTTCGTATGCAGCCGGTGCTTCCAAAAGCAAAGGCAAAGTATTTTTAGGCTCCACCCTTTTTGTTGCAGGTTTTAGCGTGCTATTTATTTCTTACGGAGCGCTCTTCGGGAGCCTAGGCTCGAGAATTTTGGCACATGAAAATTTAATTACGAAAATCTTAGGTTTCATTACGATCGCACTTGGACTTATTTTTATGGGTAAATTTCCTATGATGCGCACCTATCGACCTGCGATATCGACAACGGGTGGACTCGTCGGTGCACCAATATTGGGATTCTTGTTTGGTGTCGGATGGACTCCTTGTATTGGGCCGGCCCTTGCTGCAGTGGAGACATTGGCCTTTGAGCAAGGAACGGCAATGAGAGGTGCAATTCTCTCTCTGGGTTATTGCATTGGGTTAGGGCTGCCATTTATCGCATCAGGGCTTTTCTTGGATCGCTCAGCACGATTGCGACGCTTGATATCTCGAAAGGGCGATGTGGTAACAAATATTGGTGGCATCATGTTAATCATCATTGGACTGATGCAGGTGTTTGGTATCTGGAGTCAGATTATAAATTCAATGCGGTCGCTTATTTCAAACTTTATTCCGGTGGTCTAAGTGGATACTCCAATCGAAACTATCGAACTTGGTGGAGTAGGTTTGTTGCGATTTTTGTGGCGCCAACTAACAAGCATGCGCACAGCGTTAATCTTACTTCTTCTCTTAGGAGTCGCTGCGATTCCTGGCTCTTTGATTCCGCAGCGAACTCAAAATCCAATGAAAGTTCGCGACTATTTCATTGATGATCCTTCTGTCGCCTCTTGGATGGATCGATTCTCACTTTTCGACGTCTATGGATCGGCATGGTTTAGCGCGATATACATCCTTCTATTTATCTCATTAATTGGTTGCGTTTTACCTCGCTCCTTCGAACACTTGAGAGCTGTCAGGGCGCTTCCTCCGTTGACTCCAAAGAATTTAGATCGAATGGAGTTGCATCAAAGTTGGGCAGGCAGTGGAGATGAGTTGACCGCGGCGCGAGCTTGGTTCAAGCAAAAGCACTTTCGGATCCGTGAATTTGAGGGCGCAATTTCTGCCGAGAAAGGCTATGTGCGAGAAACTGGAAATCTATTCTTTCATCTAGCACTCATTCTAATTTTAGTCGGAGTAAGCGTCGGTGCGCTTTTTGGAATGAAAGGTGAAGCAATTGTAAATGTTGGCGAACGGTTCATTAACATTCCTACCACTTACGACTCTTTGTCTTACGGAAAATTGTTCAATGATGCATCCCTAGCGCCATTTTCTCTCAAGATCGAAGATTTTCAAGCTAAATATGATCCTCTCACAAACGCTCCAGAAGATTACACATTGCGGGTTTCAGCAATTGAATCTCCTGGGTCACAAGCTAAATCCAAAGTCATCAAGGTCAATGCACCATTGAGCTTTGGATCTACAAATATTTATTTACAGGCCAATGGATATTCACCCGTTGTTACAGTAAGAGATAAGAATGGCGCAGTAGTTTTACAAGGGCCAACACCATTCTTGCCTCAAGATGCCAACCTCACATCGATTGGTGCAATCAAAGTTCCGGATTCAGATCCACAAATTGGCTTCGTCTCATCATTTTTACCAACCGCCTCTCGCGATAAAGTGCGGGGTGGAATTTCGGCTTTTCCAGAGGCGCTCGACCCGAAACTTCTTTTTTCAGTGTGGCAAGGAAATCTGGGGCTTGATCGCGGGATCCCACAATCTGTTTATCGGATCGATACTTCAAAAATGCAGCAAATCGGATTGCATTCATTGAAGGTTGGAGAAACTTTCGTATTTTCCCAAGGGTCAATAACTTTTGATGGTTTTGTTCCGTGGGTCAATCTTCAAGTCGTTCGAGATCCCGGCAAGCTGTATGCGCTTTTAGGCGGTATTGTGGCGATCCTCGGTTTGCTAGCTTCATTGTTTACTCGACGTCGCCGGATCTGGATCCGTGTAAATCAGAGTTCACAAGTAGAAGTAGCAGGTCTAGCCAAGAATGGTGCACCAGGATTAGATAAAGAAATTGCAGCTTTTGTAACTCATCTAAAGAAAGTGGAGAAATGACACATTCATCGTGGGCATACGTTTCAAACTATTTGATTTACTCCGCGATGACCGTGTATACCTTGGCTTTTTTTGCGCATGCGTATGAAACTGCTTGGGCTGTTCGTAGCCCTGCGGCAGAACCTACCCAAGGGAACTTGTTAACAAAAACATTGGATTACTCGCGCACCGAAAAAGTGGCTCGAATTGCTACAGCATTCATGATCTTGGGATTTCTCCTGTTGTTCGCTGGCGTAGTCGCTCGTGGAATTTCTGCCGGACGTGTCCCTTGGGGAAACATGTATGAGTTTTCAATTACTGGCGCGCTAGCTTTTTGCGGCGCTTATCTAGCGGCCCTTCGCAAATATGACTTGCGCTGGTTGGGTCTGCTTGTATCTATAGCGGTGCTTCTAACACTTGGTACTGCGATCACCGTTCTTTACCGTCCAAGTGCACCACTTGTTCCTGCACTTAAATCCACCTGGTTAGTAATTCACGTATCGGCCGCAATCATCTCAGGCGGTGTTTTCCTTCTCGCAAACACAATAGCTGCGGCATATTTGTATCTTGATTCAATGGAGCAAAAAGGTGAAAGAAAAGCCTGGGCAAAACGTTTGCCTTCCCTAGAAGTTCTCGATCAACTCTCCTACCGACTTATTGCATTTGTTTTTCCCCTCTGGACTTTTGCTGTTATTGCAGGGGCAATTTGGGCAGAGCACGCATGGGGTCGCTACTGGGGTTGGGATCCTAAAGAGACGTGGGCATTCATTACCTGGGTGGCATATGCGGCGTATTTACATGCGCGAGTAACCGTTGGTTGGAGAGGTCGTAAAGCCGCTTGGCTGTGCTTATTTGCTGGCTCAACATTCTTATTTAACTATGTTTATGTAAATATCTGGGGAACTGGAAAACATACCTACTCTGGCTTATAAGAAAACTTTAAAGAGATTTGTTTTAAAGAAAGTTTTATAGCTGACGTAGAAAATCTGGATCATCATCTGGCGGCAAGATTCTGCGTTGCGGCCTGCGATTCTTTCCGGTGCGACGTGGACGACCAGCTATCCAGAAAGCAATAGACCCAATCGTTGAAAAAACAACTATTAAGAGGATCCATCCCCACTTGGGCAAATTTCGAATTTGAGAAGTATCTGTCTTGGCGCAATCTACAAGTGTGTAAATCTGAAAAATAATAGGCAGAACGATCAGTAATCCACGTAGCATGAGCGGAGTCTATTCCATTCTCAAGAAAGCCACAGCGCAGTTGCAAACAGGCCGGCGAAGAGCAATTGCAGCTGACCGGTCTTGGCTAGCAGAGGAATGAGAGCAAGCCCTTGCCGATCACTTCGCACAAGTTTGCTTAATCGAAAAGTGAGGGGAAGTAGAGCAAGCGTGATCAGCGCCCACGGTGTCAGCGTGAGTAGAGCAGCAGTATGCGCAATCACTAATAGCGCAACAAAGAAATTTCGACTGTTTCGATCTCCCAGGCGAACTGCGAGTGTGCGTTTGCCAAAAAGAGCATCCTTTTCTCTATCCCGGATGTTATTGATGGCAAGCAATGCGCAGGCAATGCATCCGACTGGAACTGCAACTATAAAACTCGCAATAGTGATCGTCTCGGTTTGAACGTAAAACGAGCCCATCGTCGCAACCAAGCCAAAAAAAATGAAGACAGAAATTTCTCCATAGCCGCTGTACCCGTATGGACTCTTGCCCCCGGTGTAAGCCCATGCGGCAAACATTGCGACTGCACCTATTGCTATGAGCCACCAAGAAGTCATCGAGGCCAAAATTAAACCCGCGATTCCAGCGATAAAAAATGAGACGAAAGCCGCGCGCTTGACGGCCTGCGCACTTGCTAATCCACTGGCAACAATTCGCGTGGGTCCGACTCTGTCGCTATCGGTTCCGCGAATTCCATCGGAGTAGTCATTTGCAAAGTTCACGCCGATCTGAAGCCAGATGGCCACCTTGAGAGCCAGTGCTGCGCGAAACCAGTTGAAATCACTACCTGCCAGAGATGATGCAACTAACACCGGTGCGATTGCTGCGGGAAGAGTGCGGGGGCGGGCTCCCTGAATCCAAATTGAAACCGTTGTCATTGCATTTGTCTTTCATGGATCATGAGGAGGGATAAAGCCTTACGATCAACTTTTCCAATACTTATCAGGGGCAATGAAGGTAAGGAAATAAATCCTTTTGGTTTAGCAATTTCGCCTAATGAACTAGATAGGAATGCGGTGATCTCACTTGTAGAGACGGTTGATTCACCAGCGATTGCGACATGTAGTGCAGAGCCCCATTCAGCATCTGCAATCGCAAACGCGGCAAATTCAATATTTGGAAAGCGAGATTGAAGAGCACTTTCAACGGCGCTTAAAGAAATTTTCTCTCCGCCGCTAATGATTACATCGTCAGCTCTTCCATCGACAGTGAGCTTGTTATCAGTGAAGGTACCTAAGTCGCTCGTGATGAAAGAACCATCCACAATAGATCGGTTCCATGACTTTTCATCATTAATGTAAATTGATGCGAGAACTGGTCCGCTGATTGCAATTAACCCTTGTGAGGAAATTTTAAGTGCGACTCCATCAAGAGGCTGGTTGTTATAAACACAGCCGCCAGTCGTTTCAGTCATTCCATACGTGGAGACAAGATTAATTCCTAATTCAGTGGCTTGTTTACGGATTGCATCAGGAAGGGCGGCTCCCCCTACGAGTACTGCCTGGCATTTCTGTAAATGATTGAGTAATAGCGCATCACCATTAAGTGCGCGGAAAAGTTGAGTCGGAACTATGGCGGTAAAATCTGCATCCATATATTTATCTGCAGTACGAAGATCGATTGGACTTGTACCAAGTTCAACGCTGCGTGTTAATACATTCACTGCAGCAATGTGTATCATCGGTAAGAGAAGCGACCATTGTTGCCCTGGCTTTGCTCCAAGAAATTTGTGCGAAGCACGGGCTGATGCAACCAGAGCCGATGCGCTGATACCAACTTCTTTTGGGCTGCCAGTGGATCCACTTGTTCCGATTACGACGCAGATTTCCGGCGAGACTGAGGTGGTCGAACATTCACCAAATCCCAATGCCGGCCCAGCTCCCGAAATGGCCGATGCCAAATCGATCATTACCTGGGGGATCGAGCACGCTGCGCCTACGTGTAGCAGTTCTCGTTGTGACGACATATCCATTGCCCACGTAGGCTAGTGCTCAGACCCGTGCAGGAGGAAATGTGAGCAAGCCAATTAAGCGTGAGTTCGGTAGCCGCGCAATCCCAGGCTGGAAAAAAGCTGCGGGCGGAGAGAAATTCACTGACGTTATATATGAAGTTGCTGATTCCATCGCCAAGATCACAATTAACCGACCAGAAGTACGCAATGCGTTTCGTCCTCAAACAATTATTGAACTTCAGAGTGCATTTTCACTTGCGCGAGATGATGAAAAAGTCGGTGTGATTATTTTTACTGGTGCAGGTACCGAAGCCTTTTGTTCCGGTGGAGATATGCAAGTACGCGGAGATGACGGATATCTTGGAGATGACTCATTAGCTAAGAAAGGAATTGGTCGCCTCAATGTTTTAGATCTACAAGTACAAATTCGCCGCACGCCCAAACCTGTCGTAGCAATGGTTGCGGGCTGGGCGATTGGTGGAGGACATGTTCTTCATGTGGTCTGTGACTTAACCATCGCAGCAGATAATTCTAAGTTTGGACAGACAGGTCCAATGGTGGGCTCTTTTGATGGCGGCTATGGTGCCGGTTTACTCGCAGCACATGTTGGACAGAAGAAAGCACGTGAGATTTGGTTCCTCACTCGCCAATACGATGCACAAGAGGCGCTCGCAATGGGGTTAGTGAACGCCGTTGTGCCTGTTGCAGAACTAGAAGCCGAAACAGTGTCCTGGTGTCGAGAAATGTTGCGTAATTCGGCAATGGCACTTCGCTTGCTCAAAGCCAGCTTGAATGCGGCAGATGACGGTCTGGCAGGAGTTCAACAATTAGCAGGGGATGCAACTTTGCTTTTCTATATGACAGAAGAAGGCCAAGAGGGACGAAACGCCTTTAATGAAAAGCGACCACCAGATTTTGGGAAATTTCCAAGGCGTCCTTAAATGCTGGATTCAATTCTTGAATCTCTTCACGTCGTTGATCTTCCAACTAAAACTAATTTTCGCGGAGTCACCTCTCGCGAAGTTGCTCTTTTTCAAGGTCCCGCTGGATGGGGTGAGTTCTCCCCTTTTCTTGAGTACAGCCCCAAAGAATCTGTCCCTTGGCTGGTAAGTGCAGTAGAAGCAGCCCTTATTTCACCGCCCACTCCACTGAGAGATTCAATTCAAGTCAATGCCACCTTGCCAGCAATCAACGGAGATGCCGAAATTGCTGAAGTACTTTCTTGGTACCCAGGGTGCACTACCGTGAAAATAAAGGTGGGTGGCAATTTAATTCAAGATTTAGATCGTATTGGCTCTGTTCGAACACTCGCTCCGGACATAAAGATTCGCATAGATGTGAATGCAAATTGGAGCGTAGACGAAGCATTTCGGGCGATCGGAGCCATATCTGAAATCGGCTCCATTGAGTATGTAGAGCAACCTTGCTCGACTTTGGATGAGCTTCGTGAATTAAAAAGGAAATTGCCGCCCACAGTTTTGATTGCCGGAGATGAAGTAGTGAGAAAAGCTTCGCATCCGATGGAACTCAATCTTGCTGGCGCCGTTGATATCGTGATTCTTAAAGTTGCTCCTCTTGGAGGAATAAAAAGATCACTTGAGATTGCAAAGAAACATTCTCTTCCTACTGTTGTTTCTAGCGCGCTGGAATCTGCTGTTGGGATTTCTTACGGACTCGCACTCGCATCGGCTACATTGGAATCGCAATACGCCTGTGGCCTAGCGACGGGCGCCCTCCTTCGTGCAGATGTTGCCGCATCCTTCATCGCCCAAGGGTCCATGAAAGTTGGTGTAGTCGAGCCATCTACTCAACTTCTTGCCTCTCTTGCAGTTTCTCAAGAAAGATTAGATTGGTGGCGAGGGCGAATACGAGATACTTGGTTAGCAGGTTCTCAACAATGGGTAGAGCGTGAAGGGTGGGCTTGGTGAACACTTCAACGCAGCTTGCACGCGATCTTGTAAGACAGATGATTGCTGGCGGTGTCACTAACGTGGTTGTGTCCCCAGGTTCACGAAATGCTCCACTATCGATAGCACTTTTTGCTGCGCAACAAGCAAAACTTATAGAAGTGCACGTTCGCATCGACGAGCGCACTGCAGCTTTCTTCGCTCTAGGAATTGCGAAAGCTTCGAATAAGCCAGTCGCAGTTGTTTGCACCAGCGGTACAGCCGCAGCTAATTACCATCCCGCAATACTAGAAGCTCACCATTCACAAGTGCCCCTACTTGTAATAACTGCCGATCGCCCAGAGCATCTGCGTAAAACTGGAGCTAACCAAACCACAATGCAAATGGGACTTTATGGTGGTGCGACAACCTTTTCAGCAGATGTCGCAGGTTCTAATTTCGATTTAACTCAAGCTTTTGCTGGATTACGCATAGGTCCAGTTCACCTCAACGTTCAGTTTGATGAACCCCTATTACCTGACGACGATGACGGATGGTTAAACCAGATTAAGAAGGCAGCGTTTGATTGGCTTCCATCAACACAGAACGCAACGATTGAGATCAAGACGGGTCGTGGCGTCATAGTGATTGGGCACGATCGCGGAGGATTCGACCCCGCAGCAATTTCTAATTTTGCAAGAGAAATTGGTTGGCCAGTCGTGGCAGAGGACCCTTTGACTTTTCCGGATTCCATTGCGCATGCGTCACTGTTTTTAACTTCCGAAAATACACGCAAGACCCTAAAACCCGATGCGGTAATTGTCATCGGGCGCACAACACTTTCACGCTCAATTAATGCTCTAGTCAAATCTGCAGGTGTAGAAATTGTTCTTGACCCTCGTATCAAGAATGTCGATACCAAGCGAAGCGCAGATCACCTCTACTCGACTATTCCAACGGTTAGCGTAGGAGGACCAATTGATAATCAGTGGCGAGAGCTGTGGAATTCTTATAGCAAAAAAACTATCGCTTTGATTGAAAAGTTACCCGCGTGGAGTGAGGCAAGTATTGCTAGGAATATTTCGCGCGAGCTGCCAAAGAACTGCGCGCTCTTTATCTCTTCCTCTCGTCCAATTAGAGATATTGAAGGTTTTGCCTCTGCGCGCGAGAGTGTTGAAACCTTTGCTAACCGTGGGCTTGCCGGCATTGATGGGAATATCTCTACTGCCCTTGGGATTGCAACCCAACGTACATCCACATTTGCAATTGTTGGTGACTTATCTTTTCTGCACGATATGACTGGCCTGATTGGAGCAGAGGCAATTAACTGTCGAATTTTAGTAATCAACAATGATGGGGGAGGGATTTTCTCGACTTTGCCGCAATCGGGTACCCCAGGGTTCGAAGTGATTTTCGGGACACCACATGGATTAGATCCGGCAGCGATTGCGCAATCTATGGGTATTTCGGCGGTGACAGTGAAGGATGAAGTGCAACTCACCAAGGAAATGGGAAAGCCAATTCAAGGTTTATCGGTCATTGTTGCGGAAGTTCCAAGCAGAGAAGAAAATGCGATGACTTTAAGAAATTTGTATTCAGAATTACTGTAAAGCACTTTTCATTGCAACGAATTTCACTTGGCTCTCAGCATATTCTTTTTCAGGAATAGAATCTGTCACGATTCCACAACCAGCAAAGAGTCGAATCTCATCCCCAGTAATTTGGCCACAACGAAGTGCAATACCTAGTTCACAATCTCCTCGAGAATCAATCCAACCGACAGGTCCGGCATAGCGACCTCGTGACATGCCTTCTAGTTCGGTAATCAACTCCGATGCATTTGCTGTAGGAGTTCCGCAGACTGCCGCAGAAGGATGAAGCTTTTCTAAAATTACAAACGCATCTGTGTGATTGACTGTATCAACGACAGCCCCTGTTACATCGGTGGCCAAGTGCATGACATTTGAAAGATGTAGTACAAACGGAGAGTCCGGAACGTTTGTTGAGGGACAAAACGGAGCCAGCGAGTCTGCGACCGAACGAACTGCATATCCGTGCTCTTCTAAATCTTTTGATGATCGTGCAAGAGATGCAGCAAGCGCTAAATCCTTTTCATCATCGCCCGTCTTGCTAATTGTTCCGGCTAACACTCGTGATGTGACCATTCCTCGATGGAGGCGAAGAAGTAATTCGGGAGTTGCACCGACAAGACCTGCCACGGTAAAGCACCATGTAGATGGATATTCAGCGGCCAATTTGAGAAGTATTTGTCGTGGATCAATCTCACCATCTGCAGATGCGGTGAGATCTCTGGCCAGTACTACTTTGTCTACTCGAGAATTGCGGATTGCTTGGATTGCTGTGTCCACTTGCTGCTGCCATTGTGGCGCCGAAAGCGTTCCATCTCGCCACGAATATTGATGTGGCCTGAGAGCTTCAGGTTTTTCGGGCAAATCGGGTTGTGATTTGTCGCCAATCCAAGTAATCCAAGATTTGCCTCCGCGCATACCCACTACTACTTCGGGAATAACAAGAACAGAATCTTCATCTTGCGAAAACGAGAAAGAAGAAAACATTATTGGGCCAGTTCCGATTGCATGAACCGAGTCGGTAACAGCGAATTTCTCCAAGTGTTTGTGCCACCAGTTTTGTGCATCGCGAAACCGATGTGGACCCGAGACCGTTGTTGTGGCGAAAACTCCCCAACCAACCAGGCCGTCTCCACCCCGCACCCACGACAAGGGATTGTCTTTAGGCAGCAACTCTAAAAGCGGAAGATGGTCGCCTAAGCGCGCGGTTGTTACAGGAATTAGTTGGGGCACAATGGATATTTACTTTTGTACAAAGCGCCAAACAAGTGGCAAAGAAGTTCCAGCGATTGCAATCTTAATAACTTCTCCAACAATGAATGGCGTAAATCCTGCAGAGATTGTCCAAGTCCAGCTTTTGTCAGTGAAGGCATGAAGCCAGAAAAGTCCAAAGGAAAAAATGATTACGTTGCCGAGCAACATTGCAGGAATGGAAGTGATGATTCGTTGATCCCAACGGCGACCAGCGAGCGCACCAATAACGAAAGAGGCAACTAACATTCCAACTAAGTACCCACCTGTTGCGCCAGTGAGACGTGCTAATCCATGTCCGGCATTAGCAAAAACAGGAGCGCCTGCGATTCCAACCAAGATGTAGGTTAAGAAAGTCATTACACCCAACGATGCGCCGTAACTCGATCCGATCAGTAGAACAGCCAGAGTCTGTCCAGTGACAGGAACGGGTGAGCCAGGAATTGGAAGTGCAATTTGGGCAAGGGCTGCGATAAAGAGCGTTCCTGAGGCAACGAGCACAGAGGAAGTCAGGGCGCTGGAACGAGGCAAGAGTGCGCTTCGAAGTGAAATGCTCGAGGTAGACATATCCGCTCCTTCTAGAAAGCCGTCAGGTTTTGATTTGTGAGGTGAGCCTACTCTGCAGGAGAATAGAGCCATGGCCCGCGCGAATCTCAATAAAGACCCTGATGAAGTTGCGGCGATGTTTGATGGCGTGGCAAAGCGCTACGACCTAGTTAATGATCTCCTGAGCTTAGGCAGAACTCGAGCGTGGCGAAAAGCGACCACAGCGATCATCGCTCCTGCACCCGGGATGAAGATTCTTGATCTGGCCGCCGGCACGGGATCATCGAGCGCGCCCCTGGCTGCAGCCGGGGCCGATGTCATCCCCACCGATTTTTCACAGGGGATGCTCACAGCTGGACGCGCTCGCCACCCCCATCTGCCTTTTACTCACGCGGACGCACTTGATCTGCCCTTTGAACCGAACCGATTTGATGTCGTCACCATCTCCTTTGGCCTTCGAAATACTGCCGATTGTGACAAGGCTCTGGCTCAAGCCTTGCGAGTCACCAAACCAGGCGGTCGAATCGTCATAGCTGAGTTTTCGCACCCCACATGGCGCCCGTTTCGCACTATTTATATGAATTATCTGATGAAGGCGCTACCTGTAATCGCTAGGAAAACCTCCAGTAACCCCGATGCCTATATTTATCTGGCCGAATCGATTCAGAGTTGGCCAACCCAGCAGGAGTTAGCGGATCGAATGGCGCGGGCAGGGTGGAGCCAGGTCGGGTGGCAAAACCTCACCGGCGGGGTTGTTGCAGTTCACATCGGGAGCAAGCCCTAACGGTCATAAGCACTGCGTTGGCGACAATAGGATTTCCCCACCATGAACTCCACAGGCAATCCCTATGTACCGATCTTGGTGATTGGGGCCATTGGCTTTGGATTTGCTGCCTTCTCACTTGTTGCAGCTGCGATCACTGGGCCTAAGCGATACAACCGCGCAAAGGCTGATCCATATGAGTGCGGAATAGAACCCAGCCCACAAGCGGCTGAAGGTGGACGTTTTCCCGTGAAGTATTTTCTCACCGCAATGCTGTTTATTATTTTTGATATTGAAATTGTTTTTCTTTATCCATGGGCCGTTACTTTCGACAAGCTTGGCGTTTTCGGATTAGTTGAAATGTCTATATTCATTGCCACTGTTTTCGTTGCTTACGCCTATGTCTGGCGCCGCGGCGGACTGGAATGGGATTAATTGTGGGATTAGAAGAAAAACTACCAAGCGGACTAGTTCTTACCAGCGTTGAGAAACTTGCTGGCTACATGCGCAAGAACTCGTTGTGGCCGGCAACTTTTGGGTTGGCATGTTGCGCGATTGAAATGATGGCAGCAGGTGCAGGACGCTACGACTTAGCGCGATTTGGAATGGAAGTTTTTCGCGCCTCCCCACGTCAAGCAGACCTCATGATTGTTGCTGGTCGAGTTTCAAACAAAATGGCTCCAGTACTACGACAAATTTATGATCAAATGGCTGCCCCAAAGTGGGTTATTGCGATGGGTGCATGTGCCTCATCGGGCGGAATGTTTAATAACTACGCGATTGTTCAAGGTGTTGATCACGTCGTTCCTGTCGATATTTATTTACCTGGATGTCCGCCGCGACCTGAAATGTTAATGGACGCAATTTTGAAGCTCCATGATCAAATTTTTGATGAAAAACTTGGACCAAATCGCGCAAAGGTCATTCAAGAAGTTGAAGCCGCAGCTATGGCCGCCAAGCCAACCCACCAGCTCAAAGGATTGCTTGCATGAGCGAGCAGGGCATGTTTGGCGTTGAAGGCACAGGAGATACCTCCGGATACGGCGGACTTGTTCGCACAGCGGCGTATTCAGGCTCAAGTGAGCGCCCTTACGGTGGATATTTTGACGAAGTTGCAGATGACTTAGAACGCGCATATCCAGATTTTTCAAATGCCATTGAGCGAGTAGTTGTTGATCGCGGCGAACTTACCCTTCACGTAAAGCGTGAGAAATTAGTAGAAGTTGCAATGATTCTTCGCGACAAATTGTTATTTGAAATGTGTCTCGGAGTTAGCGGCGTCAATTATCCGACTGATACAAATCGTGAACTGCATGCCGTGTATCCATTACTTTCGATGACTCACAATCGACGCCTTCGTCTAGAAGTTTCTGTTTCAGATAACGATCCACACATTCCATCACTTGTTGAAGTTTGGGCTGGAAACAATTGGAACGAACGCGAAACTTTTGACATGTTTGGAATTATTTTTGATGGCCATCCTGGACTCACACGTATTTTGATGCCCGATGATTGGCGCGGACATCCGCAGAGAAAAGATTATCCATTGGGCGGAATTCCAGTGGAATACAAAGGCGCAACGATTCCGCCACCAGATGAGCGCAGGTCATATCGATGAACACTTTCACCGATCCATACGCGACCTCGCGTGAGACCACCGAAGGTACCGTTTTTTCTGTTACTGGAGGAGATTGGGATTCACTAGTAACTGAAATTGGGGCGACGAAAGAAGAACGCGTTGTTGTTAACATGGGGCCGCAGCACCCTTCCACTCACGGAGTTTTACGTTTAGTGCTCGAACTTGAAGGCGAAACAGTTAAAGAAGTTCGCTGTGGAATTGGATACCTTCACACTGGTATTGAAAAGAATGCCGAATACCGAAGTTGGACTCAAGGCGTAACTTTTGTTACCCGCATGGATTATTTAGCACCGCTGTTTAATGAGACTGCCTACTGCTTAGGTGTGGAAAAACTACTTGGCATAACAAGCGATGTTCCAGAGCGAGCCAGTGTTATTCGCGTGATGATGATGGAATTCAATCGAATTTCCTCACATATGGTGGCTTTAGGCACGGGCGCTCTCGAACTCGGTGCGCTTTCACCAATGATTTTCTGCTTCAGAGAACGTGAAAAAGTGTTGGATGTCTTTGAATTAATCGCAGGCCTTCGCATGAACTTGGCCTATGTTCGCCCAGGCGGAGTGGCCCAAGATTTACCAGCAGGAGCCCTTCCTAAACTACGCGAGACGGTAAAAGAACTTCGTCGCGACTTTAAAGACAATGAAAAATTGCTCATTGGTAATTCAATTTGGATGAAACGCACAGAAGGCATCGGCTACCTGGATCTAGCCGGATGCACAACTCTTGGAATAACTGGTCCCGTATTGCGGTCAACCGGTATGCCTTGGGACCTTCGCAAAATGTCACCGTATTGCGGATATGAAAACTATAACTTTGATGTCATCACGGCAGATTCATGCGATGTATATGGACGTTTCTTGATTCGTATGGGAGAACTCGAACAGTCATTGCGCATCATTGAACAATGCATCGATAAGTTGGAAACTCTTGAGGGTGCACCAGTGATGGTTGCCGATAAGAAGATTGCATGGCCATCACAGCTCTCACTCGGTGGCGATGGCATGGGTAACTCACTAGAACACATCCGCAACATCATGGGCGAATCCATGGAGTCTTTAATCCATCACTTCAAATTAGTAACCGAAGGTTTCCGCGTTCCAGCTGGTCAGGTCTACACAGCCATTGAATCGCCACGTGGAGAAGTTGGAGTCCATTTAGTTTCCGATGGTGGCACAAAGCCTTACCGCCTTCACTTTAGAGAGCCATCATTTAATAATTTGCAATCAACTTCTGCAATGTGTGAGGGAAGTTTGATTGCTGACATCATCGGCGCCGTTGCCTCCATTGATCCAGTAATGGGTGGGGTTGATCGCTAATGGCATTTACAGACAAAGACCTTCAAGTCATGGATTCAATCATCAATAGATATCCTCGCAAACGCTCTGCGATTATGCCTTTGTTGCACTATGCGCAAAGTAGAGATGGATTTATCACCAGCGATGGAATTGAAACTATTGCGAAGAAACTAGATCTTGAAACTGCTGAAGTTTCAGCGGTGGCAACGTTTTATACCCAATATAAGCGCAAGCCAGTGGGCGAGTATCACGTAGGGGTCTGCACGAATACCTTGTGCGCGGTAATGGGCGGGGATGAGATTTTTGCAGGACTCAAAGATCACCTTGGTATTGAAAATGATGGAGTTACAGCCGACGGCAAAGTTTCTCTTGAACATATTGAGTGCAATGCCGCATGTGATTTCGCACCGGTAGTAATGGCCAACTGGGAGTTCTACGACAATCAAACAGTGCAGTCTGCAAAAGATTTAGTCGATTCAATGCGAGCCGGAAAGCCAAAGGCGCCTACACGTGGGCCCGATGTTTTGCAGAACTGGAAAGAGACTTCAGCTGTTCTTGCTGGAATTAATGACGGTCATGCAAATGAAGGCGTACAGGCAGGAGCACCTACATTGCTTGGACTAAATATTTCCAAGAAGGGAGCAAGGGGATGACTCAGTTAACTCCCGTGCTCTCAGCACATTGGGATGAAAAGGATTCGTTCACGATTGCAGGTTATAAGCGCCATGGTGGCTATGACGCTGCTGCTAAAGCGCTAAAAATGGAACCAGATGCAGTGATTCAACTTGTAAAAGATTCTGGACTACGTGGACGTGGTGGTGCAGGTTTTCCTACAGGAATGAAGTGGGGATTTATTCCGCAAGGAGATAATAAGGATCACTACTTGGTGGTCAACGCTGACGAATCCGAGCCAGGCACTTGCAAAGATATGCCTTTGCTTCTTGCAAATCCACACGTCCTCATCGAGGGTTGCATCATTGCCTCGTATGCAATTCGTGCCAAGTACGCTTTTATTTATATTCGTGGAGAAGTTACTCATGTAGTGCGCCGAGTTCAGCAGGCTATTGATGATGCTTATGCAGCTGGACATCTCGGAAAGAATATTTTTGGTTCTGGCGTAGATCTTGAGTTGGTGCTTCATGTTGGTGCCGGTGCATATATTTGCGGTGAAGAAACCGCATTACTCGATTCCCTTGAAGGTTTTCGCGGACAACCCCGCTTACGTCCACCTTTCCCTGCTATTGCTGGCCTTTATGCACGGCCCACTGTTGTAAATAACGTTGAATCTATTGCATCAGTTCCGGCAATTATTGCTCATGGCGCAGAGTGGTTCTCATCCATGGGAACTGAAAAAAGTAAGGGTATGACTTTGTATTCACTCTCTGGCCACGTAACTAACCCAGGACAATTTGAAGCCCCGTTAGGAATTACTCTTCGCGAACTTCTTGAAATTTCGGGTGGAGTCCGGGCTGGGCATCAACTTAAATTCTGGACACCTGGTGGCTCTTCTACTCCAATATTCACATCGGCACATTTAGATACACCTCTGGATTACGAAGGTGTATCGGCTGCTGGTTCGATGCTTGGCACAAAAGCACTCCAGATATTCGATGAAACGACATGCATCGTTCGCGCAGTACTTCGTTGGACTGAGTTTTATAAGCATGAATCCTGCGGTAAGTGCACCCCATGTCGCGAAGGCACTTGGTGGTTGGTTCAAATTCTTCGGGATTTGGAAAGTGGAAAAGGTTCCGAAGCCGATCTTGAAAAGTTGCTCGACCTGTGTGACAACATTATGGGTCGCTCATTCTGTGCACTTGGAGATGGCGCAACAAGTCCTATTACTTCTTCTATCAATTACTTCCGTGAGGAATACATCGCTCACTTAACACACGGTGGTTGCCCGCTAGACCCCCATGCAGCAACTGTTTTTGCATCAGCGAAGGCAGGTGTTTGATGAGTAACGAAGTCGTGGACATGATCACGGTTGTCATTGATGGGTTCGAAGTGTCAGTTCCTAAGGGAACATTGGTTATTCGCGCAGCAGAAAAACTAGGAATCCAGATTCCAAGATTTTGCGATCACCCGCTCCTGGATCCTGTCGGTGCGTGTCGCCAATGTTTAGTTGATATTGAAATCAACGGACGTGCATTTCCAAAACCTCAGGCCTCATGCACTATCCCAGTAGAGCCAGGCATGATTGTTAAGACACAACTTACTTCGGCAGTGGCAAAGAAAGCGCAAGAAGGCGTAATGGAAATGTTGCTGATTAACCATCCACTTGATTGCCCAGTGTGTGACAAGGGTGGAGAGTGCCCATTACAGAATCAAGCAATGAGCAATGGGCAAAGCGACTCACGCTTTGAAGGCACCAAGCGCACCTTTGAAAAACCAATTCATATTTCTTCACAAGTTCTCCTTGATCGTGAGCGTTGCGTTTTATGTGCTCGCTGCACACGTTTTTCAGAACAAATTGCATCTGACCCATTTATCACTTTGAACGAACGTGGCGCGTTGCAACAAGTAGGTATCTACGAAAAGCAACCATTCGAGTCTTACTTCTCTGGCAATACCGTTCAAATTTGTCCAGTAGGTGCGCTCACTGGTGCCTCCTACAGATTCCGCGCTCGGCCATTTGACCTTGTTTCAACGCCATCGGCATGCGAACACTGCGCCTCTGGCTGTTCGCTTCGAACCGATGTTCGCCGCGGAAAGACTTTGCGTCGCCTTGCCGGAGATGATGCAGAAGTAAACGAAGAATGGAACTGTGACAAGGGTCGTTGGGCATTTAAATATGTGACTGCGGCCGATCGCCTCACACACCCAATGGTGCGAAACGCCTCTGGTGAATTGCAAGAGGCATCATGGCCTGAGGCCATCGCAGCTGCAGCAGCTGGATTGCAAAAAACTTCCGCAGCGGTCTTAGTTGGAGGACGTGCAAGCGTTGAGGATGCATATGGCTACAGCAAATTTGCTCGTGTAACTCTTGGGACAAACAATATTGATTTCCGTTCACGAATTTCAACCGCAGAAGAGCGCGACTTTATTGCCTCCACAGTTGTACGTGCAAAGACTACATATCGCGATATTGATCGCGCTGATAGCGTGCTACTTGTTGGGTTCGAACCAGAAGAAGAGTCACCAATCGTTTTCTTGCGAATTCACAAGCAGGTCAGAAAGCGCGCCTTGAAAGTGACTGCGATTGCTTCCAAATTGTCCATCGGAAACGAAAAACTTAGCGCCAACTTTGTTTGTGTAGCACCCGGGTCAGAAGCAACAGCCCTTCCATCCGTAGCGCTCACTGCGCAATCTGTAATTCTTGTCGGGGAGAGAGCATGCGAGAGCGCAGGTCTACTTTCTGCCATTGCAGCCCTTGCAGAAAAAACAGGTGCAAAACTTGCTTGGATTCCTCGTCGTGCGGGGGAGCGCGGAGCGATTGCCGCTGGCGCTATTGGAAATCTCTTGCCAGGTGGGCGTCCAGTTGCCGATGCATCTGCTCGCGTCGATGTCGCTGCGGCGTGGGGAGTTACCTCGATACCTTCATCTCTTGGCTTAAGTAGCGATGAAATCATCGCTGCAGTGAACAAAGGCACAATTGGAGCACTTGTTGTTGGTGGAGTAGATCCGCTTGATGGTGAGAATCACCACGAGATGCTTGAAGCTCTTCAAAAAGCATTTGTTGTTTCACTTGAGATTCGTCCCAGCGCAGTGACCACACTTGCTGATGTCGTCTTGCCAGTGGCTGCTGTGACTGAAAAATCTGGTTCCTTCCTTGATTGGGAAGGCCGCAGCCGCAACTTTGAAGCAGCTGTTGTCGATTCCCTTCAGCGAAGTGATGTGAGGTTGTTATCAATGATCGCTGATGAAATGTCGAAGCCAATCTCGCTTTCAACGGTGAAGGCCGCTTCGAAAGAATTTGCATCTCTTGGAAATTGGGATGGCGCCCCATCGGCACTTTCTTTAACTTCAGTTCAAACTGTTTCGGCGCTGCAAGCAAACGAGGCGCTTCTAACTTCTTGGCGCAGACTCTTGGATGAAGGGTCCTTGCAGCAGGGCGAAGAGAATTTAGCGGGCACTGCTCGTAAGCCAGTTGTCGTAATTTCTCCAAAGCGGGCCGCATCCATCGGCGTCACAGATGGTGAAGCTGTACGAGTTTCGAATTCTCATGGCGCCATTGTTCTTCCAGTATTGGTTGAGGCAATTCATGACGATGCAGTTTGGCTGCCCCGCAATTCGCGTGGCTCACATCTTCTCGCCACATTTGGAGTTGCAAGTGGCGCTGTCGTAACGGTGGTGAAGGACTAATGACAACTGCACAACTACTCAGTCAAGATCCGGGTTGGCTCATTGCGGTTAAAGGACTTTTTGTCTTCATCGGGTGCGTACTTTTAACATTGATGTCGGTATGGGGCGAACGCCGAATTGTTGCTCTTATGCAGATGCGCATTGGCCCCAACCGGGTTGGCCCATTTGGTTTAGTGCAGGCTCTGGCCGATGGCGTGAAATTGGCTCTCAAGGAAGATTTAATCCCGGCCGCGGCTGACAAGATTGTATTTATTATCGCGCCAATAATTAGTGCAACGACATGTTTCATGTCATTTGCCGTGATTCCAATAACGGGGCCAGTGACGCTATTCGGCCACAAAACTGCGATGCAGTTAACCGATCTACCTGTTGGCGTTCTTTATGTTTTGGCAATTGCATCTGTAGGTGTTTACGGAATTGTGCTTGCAGGTTGGTCTTCGGGATCTACTTACCCACTCCTGGGAGGATTGCGATCGAGCGCACAAGTGATTTCCTATGAAGTTGCTATGGGGCTTTCACTTGTTGCCGTCTTTATTTACGCAGGATCCATGTCAACATCAGAGATTGTCGCAGCTCAGCAAAAGTGGTGGTTTGCCGTAGTCCTCTTCCCGTCCTTTGTAATTTATGCAATCTCTATGGTTGGCGAAACCAATCGCGCGCCGTTTGACCTGGCTGAAGCAGAAGGCGAACTTGTCGGTGGTTTCCATACCGAGTACTCATCATTGAAATTTGCACTCTTCTTCTTGGCCGAATACGTCAATATCGTTGCAGTCTCTGCTCTTGCTACAACATTATTCTTGGGCGGCTACCACGCATTGCCCGGTCTTACCTTCACCGAACAATGGTGGGGTGGCTGGTTCACTGCGATCTGGTTCTTCTTTAAAGTTTTATTCTTCTTCTTTATATTCGTATGGCTGCGCGGAACACTTCCACGTCTTCGCTATGACCAGTTCATGAAATTTGGTTGGAAAGTTTTGATCCCCGTGAGTTTGTTCTGGATCATGATCGTTTCCACTCTTCGTGTGTTGTCATTACACGGTGCATCTCGAATTACAGTGATCGGATTTGCAAGCGGCATCGTATTGATCGTCTTACTCATCAATATTGCTTACGATTCTTCTCGCAAGCGCGCTTCAGAAAAACCATATGCAGATGTCGCGCCACCATCATTTCCCGTTCCACAATTGCCGAGCGAAAGAGCGGAGAATCCACGTGGCTGATCTTCATAATCACGATATAGAGCCAACAAGACCCGATCTTGGTTTAGAGGCGGTGAGCTCTGCACCAGTGGTAAACGATGGTCCCGCTCCCATGGGAAAGCAGTTGCTTGGTTTTTGGGTCACATTCCGTGCCATGTTTAAGAAACCAAACACTGTCCAATATCCAGAAGTTAAAGAACCAACTGCGGAGCGATTCCACGGACGCCATCAACTTAACCGTCACCCAGATGGTCTCGAGAAATGTATTGGATGCGAACTTTGTGCATGGGCTTGCCCAGCGGATGCCATTTATGTTGAGGGAGCGGCAAATACTCCTGAAAATACAATGTCTCCTGGAGAGCGCTACGGCAAGGTTTACCAAATTAATTATTTGCGATGTGTATTTTGTGGGTTATGCATTGAGGCTTGCCCTACTCGCGCTCTGACAATGACTAATGAATACGAACTAGCTGATAACTCTCGCGAGAGTTTGATTTTTGAAAAGCAAGATCTTCTAGCCCCGCTACGTGCGGGAATGTTGATGCCTCCACATCCAATGTATCCAGAAATGAATGACACAAATTATTACAAAGGCGATGTACCCCATGCGCATCCATCACAGGAGGTGAAGAATGATTAGCCTTGCAATCAATGTTGGTCAGACACAGACTCCTGAGGCTGTACTTTTTTGGGTGCTTGGACCGCTTGCCGTTCTAGCAGCCTTGGGGATGTTGCTGGTTAAGAAGGCAGTTCATTCAGCACTGCTTCTTGCGTGGGTAATGATCACCTTGGCGATTTTTTATATCGCACAAGATGCTGCATTCCTAGGGATTGTCCAAATTGTTGTGTACACCGGAGCGGTCATGATGCTCTTCCTCTTTATTTTAATGTTGGTCGGCGTTGACTCCGCTGATTCACTTACAGAAACAATTCGCGGACTTCGCCCCATCGCCATCGTTGCTGCAATTGGATTTGGCGGACTCATGATTTCGCTACTTGATCGAGCAACTTTAGGGCGGCAATTAGTTGGCCTCGCTGCTGCAAACGAAGCCGGAAACGTTCAAGGCCTTGCTGGGTTGCTCTTTTCTAAGTATGTGTGGCCTTTTGAAATTGTTTCCGCACTTTTGATTACTGCCGCACTCGGAGCGATGGTGCTAGCGCATAATCACCGAGTGATTGCTCGTCCCACGCAGCGCGATCTTGCCACCGCACGTTTTCGCTCCGGATCACTTTCAACGGCTGCCGGCCTTCCAGGCCCTGGTGTGTATGCACTACACAATGCAGTTGATGTTCCTGCGCTGTTGCCAGATGGATCAGCCTCTGAGGCTTCAATTTCTGCAACATTGAAGGCTCGCGGAGATGTAATCGATTCACGCCCATTCCAACTCAAAGAACTTGAGGAGGATAAATAATGAATGCCGCTAATTACCTTTATGTATCCGCACTCTTGTTTACGATTGGCGCAATTGGTGTAGTTGTCAGGCGCAACGCAATAGTTGTTTTCATGTGCGTCGAGTTGATGCTCAATGCAGCAAATCTTGCCTTTGTAACTTTTGCTCGCATCAACGGCAACCTAGAGGGTCAAGTAGTTGCCTTCTTCACGATGGTTGTCGCAGCCTGTGAAGTTGTAGTTGGGTTGGCAATTATCGTCACCATCTATCGTTCTCGTCGATCGGCATCGGTTGACGATGCTAGTTTGCTGAAGCGGTGATCTCTTGACTAGCAATTCACTTGTATATTTGATCGCACTGCCATTATTTGGATCTGCCGTCCTATTGTTAGCAGGCCGACGCTCAGATCGTTGGGGACACCTCTTAGCAACCGCGCTTTCTGCCGGTTCTTTTGGAATTGGCTTGATGCAGTTCTCGCAGATGCTCTCTCGCAGCAATGAGCAACGTGCAGTCTCCCAAAAGCTCTTTAGCTGGATTTCCGTCGGATCCTTCGAGGTTGATGCCGGCTTGATGCTTGATCAGCTTTCAATTTGTTTTGTACTTCTCATCACTGGCGTTGGCACGCTAATTCATATCTATTCAATTGCATATATGTCACATGACCATGATCGCCGTAGATTCTTTGCTTTCTTGAATTTCTTCATCGCAGCAATGTTATTGCTGGTTCTCGGAGATTCTTATCTCAATCTTTACGTTGGCTGGGAAGGCGTAGGTCTTGCTTCCTACTTGCTTATTGGGTTTTGGAATCAGAAACCAACGTATGCCACCGCAGCAAAGAAGGCGTTTATTGCAAACCGCGTAGGCGATATGGGCCTATCGCTTGCAATCATGATTGCATTTGCGACACTGGGAACCGTTTCATTTGCTGGAGTCAAAGAGCATGCATCTCAAGCATCTACCGGTGCACTTACTGCCATCGGAATTATGTTGCTCGTTGCAGCGACCGGAAAGTCAGCGCAATTCCCATTGCAATCATGGTTGGGGGATGCAATGGCGGGCCCAACACCGGTTTCTGCACTTATTCACGCCGCAACGATGGTTACCGCTGGTGTTTACCTGATTACTCGTTCAAACTTTATTTTTGATGCAGCCCCTACCGCGCAATTATGTGTTGCGATCATTGGCGCGATTACGCTTTTGTTTGGTGCGGTTATTGGTATGGCAAAAGATGACATTAAAAAAGCTTTAGCCGCATCAACGATGTCACAAATTGGCTACATGGTTTTAGGAGCGGGCCTTGGACCTGCTGGTTACGCCTTTGCGATTATGCACCTATTAACTCACGGTTTCTTTAAGGCTGGAATGTTCTTGGGTGCTGGCTCAGTTATGCATGGCATGGACGATGAAGTAAATATGCGACGTTATGGTGGCCTCAGTAAATTTATGCCAATCACTTTCGCAACATTTGGTTTGGGCTATCTTGCAATTATCGGCGTACCTCCATTTGCCGGGTTTTACTCAAAAGATAAAATAATTGAAGTTGCATTTAACGCGGGAGGAATCAAGGGCATTACGTTGGGCGTTGCCGCTCTACTCGGTGCCGCAATCACAGCCTTCTATATGACTCGCGTCGTCATCCTTACCTTTGCTGGCAGTAAGCGTTGGGACGACAAAGCCCATCCACATGAATCGCCGTTTTTAATGTGGGGACCAATGGCATTATTGGCTTTGGGATCGGTTACATCTGGGTTCCTTTTCACACACGGTGATGCGCTGAGAAACTGGCTTGCACCAGTTGTTGAACAAATTCCTGCGCACGAGGGCGAGCTTCTCAGTCCCATGATCGTTTCAATACTTGCACTTGTACTCGTAGTCCTGGGTGTTTCACTTGCAGTGATCAAATACTTCTTGAACGAAGTTCCAGAAACTGTTCCAGAGAACGTCACAATCTTTACCAAACTTGCTCGTCGTGATCTCTTGCAGGATGCCTTCAATGAAGCAGCATTTATGCGCCCTGGACAATCTCTTACTCGCGCCCTCGTAAAAACTGATGTCGCAGTCATTGATGGCGCAGTTCGCGGAATCGCTCGTTTAGCATCTGGCTCTGGCAAGGCGCTGCGCACAACACAAACTGGATTCGTTCGTAGTTATGCCATGTGGATTTTGTTAGGCGCCATCGCCTTAATTGCAGCGATTTGGATGGTCACCCTATGAACTGGTTAACAACGTTGATGGCACTTCCACTTGTTGGTGCCCTAGTTATTTCAGTGCTACCTAAATCAAATGCTCTTGCGGCCAAGAGAGCAGCATTTGCAACAACTTTGATTGTGGCTGGAGCTACGATCACAATGGCGGTGCAATTCCAGCGCGACAATGTTGAAATTCAATTTGTTGAATCACGTTCTTGGATTCCCTCATTTGGAATTAAATATGCTCTTGGTATCGATGGAATTGCACTTGTATTGATACTCCTCTCAGTCTTATTAGCACCGATCGTCGTGTTGGCTGGATGGAACGAATCCAGTGGAGGGCGTTGGAGTGCTAAGACTTTCTATATTTTACTTCTGGTCCTAGAAACGATGATCGTCGGAGTCTTTAGCGCAACCGATGTTTTCCTCTTTTATGTTTTCTTTGAAGCGATGTTGGTCCCCGTATATTTCCTCATCGGGGGATTTGGAACCGGAGAGCGCTCGGCTGCTGCAGTGAAATTCTTACTTTATAGCCTTTTTGGTGGCTTACTTATGCTGGCGTCCATCATCGCTCTCTATGTTTTGTCGGGCGAACAAATCGGTCACACATTTGATCTTGCCGCCCTTTCACATCTGACAATGGATTCAACGACTGAAAACTTCCTTTTCCTTGGATTCTTCATCGCCTTTGCAATCAAGGCGCCATTGTGGCCGCTACATACTTGGCTACCAGATGCGGCTGCATCGGCAACGCCTGGAACCTCTGTTTTGTTGTTGGGAGTTCTCGACAAGGTAGGTACGTTTGGAATGATTCGATATTGCATGACACTTTTTCCTCATGCTACCAAGACGTTTACTCCAATGATTATTGTTTTAGCCCTCATCTCGATTATTTACGGTGCATTCTTGGCAATCGGTCAGAAAGATCTCAAGCGATTGATTGCGTTTACATCGATTTCACACTTTGGATTTATCACCCTCGGAATCTTCTCGATGACTTCGCAAGGGCAATCAGGTGCCACCCTCTATATGTTTAATCATGGATTCTCTACTGCGGCCCTGTTTTTAATTGGCGGGTGGATGATGTCTCGACGTGGTTCATCTAAGATCGCAGATTTCGGTGGGTTGCAGCGCGTAACTCCCGTTATGGCATGGACTTTCTTTATTGCTGGAATGTCGAGCCTGGCACTACCTGGGCTCTCAAGTTTCGTCAGCGAATTCCTTGTATTAGTTGGGACTTATACGCGCTACCCGGTGGCCGCAGTGATCGGAACCTTTGGAATAGTTTTAGCTGCTTTGTACATACTTATTCCGGTACAGCGAGCCTTACATGGCCCAGTAACCCCGGGCAATGAGGGACTTTCTGATTTGAATATGCGAGAGCGCATTGCGATTGCACCTGTTTTGGCAATCATTATCGCTCTTGGTTTCTACCCTTCTCCGCTTCTTAATGTCATCAACCCTGCAGCCGCACACACGATTGCGCAATCAGGCTTTACAGATCCAGTCTCGCAAATCGATGCAAAGGCTGGTAAATAGATGTCAATCTTTACTGCTCCTGTACTTAATTACTCTCTCCTTGCACCGATCCTGATTGTCTTAGCTGGCGCAGTTCTTGGCGTCATGATCGAGGCTTTCGCGTCGAAAGCGATTAGGCCTGTTGCACAATTAAGCCTCACTCTCGGCACTCTCATTCTCGCAATTGCTCAAGTGTGGCGCATACGCCACCAATCCTCACTTACTGCGGCGATGGGGTCTGTCGCTATCGATGGAGCAGCAATTTTGATGCAAGGTGCAGTCTTAGTTATTGCAATACTTGGCGTCTTGCTTATTGCTGATCAGGAGCAATTCACAGTTCTTGCAGCAGCCGTTCCTGGTTCCGAAGAAGAACGCGAATCCCTTGAGAGCGGCCAGAAGCTCACTGAAGTTTATCCACTAACACTTTTTGCAGTCGCAGGCATGTTAGTCTTCCCAGTTTCTAATGACTTAATCTCATTGTTCGTAGCGCTGGAAATGCTTTCCTTGCCTCTTTATCTCATGGCGGGACTTTCACGCCGTCGCAGATTGCTCTCTCAAGAAGCAGCGCTGAAATACTTTCTACTGGGCGCATTTTCATCAGCATTCTTTCTCTTTGGGGCTGCCTATCTCTATGGGTATTCCGGTTCAGTTTCATTGGCTGGAATCCGCGACTCGGTAGTGGGTGGGAGCGGTAATGATGTCTTCTTTCTCATCGGCATAGCATTTCTTTCGATTGGACTTCTCTTTAAAGTGGGAGCAGTTCCATTCCATGCATGGACTCCGGATGTTTATCAAGGCGCACCAACGCCAGTAACTGCATTTATGGCAGCAGCGACAAAGGTGGCTGCTTTTGGTGCCATGTTAAGAATCTTCTACACAGCGTTTGCTAATGCATATTGGGACTGGCGCCCACTCATGACCGTGATTGCAATCATCACTATGTTATTTGGCTCCTTTGTTGCAATTGCGCAAAGAGATATCAAACGCATGTTGGCGTATTCATCTATCGCTCACGCTGGCTTCCTATTAGCAGGTGTGATTGCACTCAATAAAGCAGGGTTAGATGCATCAATTTTCTACCTTTTCGCATACGGAATTGCCACAGTCGGCGCCTTCGCAATCGTGACACTCGTACGAGATTCCACTGGTGAAGTAACGGATCTTAAGCGTTGGGCTGGCCTAGGAAAGCGCTCACCTTTCGCAGCATCACTTTTTGCAACATTCCTTCTAGCATTTGCTGGTATTCCACTGACAAGTGGATTCATTGGAAAGTTTTCAATCTTCTCTGCTGCATATGAAAGTGGAAACAAGGCGATAGTTGTCGTCGGAGTACTTTCAAGTGCTATCGCGGCTTATTTCTATATTCGAGTCATCGTTTTAATGTTCTTTACAGATCCAGCCGATGACGGAACGAGCGTAGTTATTCCTTCAATGTTAACCCGGATCACAGTTATCGCCGCGTTTATCATCACAATCTTCCTGGGTGTATTTCCAGCACCATTACTTAACTTCATTACCTCGCTCGCCTACTTCATACGCTGATGTCTTCAATCGGCATACCCAGTGTTTCAGAGGAGCTAGAAAAGGATCTCACTTCTGGGATGGTCAGAGTAGAAGAGCTTCTTTATTCTCACATTCAGGGTAAGTACCCACTTGTTGCAGAGACTTCTCGACATTTAGTAGCAGCTGGCGGCAAGCGGCTTCGGCCATTATTAACTCTTATAACTTCACATTTAGGGGATCCAGGAAAATCTGGCATTGTTGAAGCGGCGGTTGTCTGCGAACTTACACACCTTGCAACGCTTTATCACGATGACGTCATGGATGAAGCACTCTTGCGTCGGGGCGTTGAGAGCGCAAATTCAAAATGGGGAAATTCAATTGCAATTTTGACTGGCGACTATCTTTTTGCAAAAGCATCAGACCTTTTGGCAGATTTAGGAACAGAAGCAGTTCGATTGCAAGCACGAACTTTCGAGCGATTAGTTATTGGCCAAATTATGGAAACCCAAGGACCAGAAGGTGGACAGGACCCGTTAGAGCACTACCTTCAAGTAGTTGCAGATAAGACTGGATCTCTCATTTCGACGAGCGCTAGGTACGGGGCGCTGTTATCGGGCGCACGATCTGAGATCGTTGAAACAGTCACCGCTTTTGGAGAACAGATTGGAGTTGCTTTTCAGCTCGCCGATGATGTTATAGATATTGCAAGTTCGTCCGAAGATTCTGGCAAGACTCCTGGAACAGATTTACGTGAAGGAGTGCCAACACTTGTGACACTTAATGTGTTGAAATCAAACAATCCAGCGGATAGGGATTTACAAGAACTCTTGCGTGGACCGATAGATTCAGAGGTAGTAGTGGCTCAAGTGCTCGAAGCCCTGCGGACACATCCAGCCCTGGATGACTCGCGTGCACAATTGCTTCAAGTAGCCCAGAAGGCTCGACTTGCTCTAGGACCCTTGCCAATTTGCGATGCAACCGCCGCGCTGTTCTCACTATGCGAAACCGTGATTGAGCGCTCTCACTAAAAAGTTCTAATTATGGAACGGCGAGCTTTCAGTTTGTATTAGCCTTATGGCAACAGCGTTGTTACAAGAATGGACTGGTATGTCTGAGCAGTTTATCCATCCCTTTACTTTCGGAGATCGCACACAATCAGATCTTCTTGGTGGCAAAGGTGCAAACCTTGCAGAGATGGTTCGAATTGGCTTACCAGTTCCTCCTGGATTTACTATTACAACGCATGCATGCAGAGAGTTCTTAGCAAGCGGAGTAGTACCCCCAAAACTCAACGAAGAAATTAAGGCGTCCCTTAAAGCCTTAGAAAAGAGTGTCGAAAAGGAATTTGGTAATCCAAAGAAGCCTCTCTTGGTTTCTGTCCGATCTGGAGCAAAGTTTTCCATGCCTGGCATGATGGAAACCGTTCTTAACGTTGGCATGACTCCAGAGGTAGCAGAAAGTTTGGCTACACAAACTGGTAATCCACGCTTTGCCTGGGATTCGTATCGCCGCTTTATTGATATGTATGGTCGAATCGTTTGCGATGTTCCCCCTGAAGAGTTTCATAAAATTGAAAGTCGTGTGCTTGCAACGTTTTCGGTGGCGAGCATTCCTGAATTAGATGTTGCCGGATTGCGAGCGCTGGCAGATGGGTACATAAAAGCCACTGAAGCAATAACCGGAGTGTCTTTCCCCACCGATCCATATGACCACCTCACACGTTCGATTGAAGCGGTCTTTCATTCTTGGAATTCGGAGCGCGCTCAGCTTTATCGCCGCCGTGAACGCATTCCTTCAGATCTTGGCACTGCAGTCAATATTCAATCTATGGTTTTTGGAAATCTGAGTGATGATTCTGGAACAGGGGTTGCCTTTACTCGTGATCCTGCAACTGGGGAACCAGGCAGCTATGGAGATTACTTAGAGAGAGCACAAGGCGAAGATGTAGTTGCTGGTATTCGCAACACCATGTCCTTGGTCGAATTTGGCGAAAGAGCACCAAAAGTGCATGCTGAATTAGAACGGGTCATGAAATTACTCGAGGATCATTACAGAGATTTATGCGATATTGAATTCACGGTTGAAAAAGGCAAGCTCTGGATATTACAAACTCGCGTGGGTAAGCGCACTGCAGAGGCCGCATTCCGAATTGCAACGCAATTGGTTGATGAAGGCAAAATCTCTATGGATGAAGCGCTGGTGCGCACCTCTGGAGATCAGCTCGCCCAACTTATGTTTCCGCAATTTGACCTCACTGGTTCTGTCAAACCGATTGCTACAGGTATTCCAGCATCACCCGGCGCAGCAGTGGGCGAAGTAGTCTTTGACTCTCGTCGCGCATTTGATTTAGCTAAGGGCGGGCGCAAAGTTATTTTGGTGCGCCGCGAAACAAGTCCGGATGATTTAGTGGGAATGGTTGCCTCTGAAGGAATCTTGACCAGTCGCGGCGGAAAAACATCACACGCAGCAGTTGTTGCTCGTGGCATGGGTAAGACTGCCGTTTGTGGCACCGACAGCATTTCAGTAGATGAGCGAGCATCGCTCTTTACAGCAGGAAGTTTGACTGTTTATGAAGGTGAAACGATTTCTATCGATGGCTCCACCGGAAATGTTTATCTAGGCGTTATCCCCGTTATTGCATCCCCAGTAACTTCTTATCTGGAAGGCCTACTTTCTGCCGCAAGTGAAGAAGCATCGCCAGTTGTTAAGGCAGTGGACCGAATCTTGACTTATGCAGATGAAATCCGCACCTTAAATGTGCGCACTAATGCTGACACACCAGAGGATGCAATTCGTGCCCGCATACTTGGCGCCGAAGGTGTTGGACTTTGCCGCACCGAGCACATGTTCCTTGGACCACGTCGTTCCTATGTTGAACGCCTTGTATTAGCAGAAAATGATGAGATACAACGAGCCGTCATTGCAGAGATGGAACCTCTACAACGCGGCGACTTTGTTGGAATTATGATGGCGATGTCGGGCCTTCCCGTCACCATTCGCCTACTTGATCCGCCGCTGCATGAATTTTTGCCGCCACTTGCGCCGATGTCTGCAGATATGGCAAGAGCTGAAGCACTCGGGGAAGAAGTTCCGACCAGGGATGCAGCTATTTTTGCTGCGGTGAAACGCCTCCACGAAGCAAACCCTATGTTGGGATTGCGCGGAGTGCGCTTAGGTATTTTGATTCCCGAGCTTTACAAAATGCAAGTACGCGCATTGGTACACGCATACCTTGAAGTTAAGAAACTTGGACATGACCCCAAGCCGGAGGTAATGATTCCGCTCGTTGCAACTCAGCGCGAACTGTTGTATTTGCGTGAGACTTTGGAAGATGAAATCAAAAGGACTTTTGTTGGTACTGGAAAGAGTTTGGATATTCCCATTGGAACCATGATTGAGACGCCTCGCGCGGCAATTACTGCAGGACGTATGGGGCACTATGCAGACTTCTTCTCATTTGGAACTAACGACCTCACCCAACTTACGTGGGCATTTAGCCGTGATGATGTTGAGTCGACATTCTTGCCGCGTTATCTAGATTTAGAGCTCTTACCGTTTAATCCTTTTGAATCACTAGATCAAGCAGGGGTGGGGATTCTTGTTCGTACCGCAACAGAACAAGCGCGGGCCCTACGACCTGATTTCAAATTAGGTATTTGCGGTGAACATGGCGGAGACCCACGCAGTATTCACTTCTTCCACGAACTTGGACTTGATTACGTTTCGTGTTCGCCATTTCGTGTGCCAGTTGCCCGGTTAGAGGCAGGACGTGCCATGGTTCTAAAAAGCGCTACCGGAAGTTCGGTTTGATTTAAGCAAATCTCCGCCAAGGAAGACAAGCGCTGCCCAAATAAATCCAAAACCAATAACACGTCCAAGTGGCATAGCTTCATGGTTAATTAATGTGGCCACTAAGAACATGATCGTCGGCGTGATGTATTGCAAGAGCCCGCTTACGGTCAGAGGAAGACGAGTTGTGGCTCCGTTAAACCAGAGAAGTGGAACTATCGTGACCACCCCAGCACCCATAAGAAGAAGTGTGAATCTCAATTCTTGTCCAAATTGAGCACGACCCTGGGTTTCTAAATAGATCATGAAGGACAAGCTCGGCACTAAGGCAATAAGTGTTTCTACTGAGAGAGTTTCAAGTGCCCCAAGATTGAGCACCTTCTTGATGAGGCTGTAGGAGCCCCAAGAGACTGAAATTGCAAGTGCAATCCAAGGAATGGATCCGAATTCAAATGTGAGTACCGCAACTCCGAAGACGGCTAGAAGCACAGCGGTCCATTGCAATGGCCGCATACGTTCGCGGAATACGAAAACGCCAAAAGTTACACTGACGAGTGGGGTGATGAAATATCCGATAGAAGCTTCAAGGACTCGATTGACACTGACTGCCCAAATATAGACAGTCCAATTGATTGTTAATAATCCAGATGTTAATGCAAGCAATGACAAAATGCGGGGCTGGCGAAAAAGCATAAACATGTGGCGAAGTTTCTTTCGTGTCGCCAAAAAAATGATGCAGAGTACAAGAGACCAGATTCCTCGGTTAGCAAGAATTTCGAAAGGGCTTGCTTTGCCTAAATAGTGCCAATAAATGGGCAAAAGACCCCATGTAATGTAAGCGGCAAGTCCAAAGAAAAGTCCAGTTGCTTTATGCTCAACTTTAGAAATCAGAGATCACCGTCGTGGAACTATTCGATCTCATGTCCACCCCTTAATCTGCTTAAAAATTTCCGCAATGTGGAAGTTCTTCCAAGATTGCTGAGTTCTCGTCCAAAATCCCAACCGTGCGGTATAGGTGCAATCTTACATTATTAATTCATTTACATTTTCCGCTCTCAAGACTAAATTAACAGCGTAAATACGACCAGTGAAGCGATTGGATGGCGGCATGAATTTACTTGATAGCCTCTATCGCGACTCAAAAATGGACAAGATCTGGTCTTTGGACTCGACAATTTCTTACTGGTTGAAAGTGGAATCTGAATTAGCTGGAGCCCTCGCCGATGCACAAGTCATTTCGCGCAATGATGCCGAGGCCATTAGTAAAGCTTGTTCACAAGGCAATATTGACACTGCTCGCTTGATTCGTGAAAGTGCGAATGTTGGCTATCCAATTGTTTCGCTGATTTCGATGGTCTGCGAATCCCTCAGTGCGGAACAGGCTGGAAAAGTACATTGGGGGGCAACAACACAAGACATTATGGATTCGGCGCTTGTGCTCCAAATTAGAGATTCACTCAAACATGTATTAGAACTTCAAGTGCAATTTGGGAATTGTCTATCGGATTTAGCACAAAAGCATGCGAGGACTGTTATGGCGGGACGAACGCACGGCAAACAAGCAACTCCGACAACATTGGGAGCCAAGTGTGCTGTGTTTCTAGATCAACTTGTCGGCGACCGTAGGCGTTTATTGAATTCTTACAGCAGCATCAGCATTGTGTCGCTGCACGGTGCTGCAGGTACTTCGGCAGCCCTCTACCCGCATGGGGAGAGGGTAAGGGGAGCCTTGGCGGCACGATTGAATTTGGAGAATAAAACGATCCCGTGGCATGTAAACCGAAGCGCAGTAATTGAAGTTGGAGATGCGGTTTCTGCTTGCTTACAAACTCTTACTCGTCTTGCACGCGAGATCATAGATCTCTCTCGGACGGAGATTGCTGAAGTCAGCGAAGCAAGCTCTCAGTACAAAGGCGCATCATCAACAATGCCTCAAAAGGCTAACCCGATTGAATCTGAATCGATTATCGGGTTCGGAATAAGTGGATCAACCCACGTTCAGGCACTTCATCGAGCAAGTGAAGCAGGGCATGAAAGATCTGCAGGGGAATGGCAGATTGAATGGAGAGTCCTGCCAGATGTTTTTACCTGTGTGGCAGCGGCTTTAACGCTGGCAATTTCAGCAACAAAGAACCTTCAAGTATTTCCAGATCAGATGGTCAAGAACTGTGCGCTTGATGGCGGTTTGTTATTGGCAGAAGCAGCGATGATGCACGTTGCGCCACGAATGGGTCGGGATCAAGCTCACAAATTGCTGTATGAAGTATGCAGGGATACTAGAAAACTTAACGAGAACTTTGAACGTTCACTTCGTGCACATCTTGGTGAGAAATTTGACGGCCTCTTTAAGGATTTTTCTTTCGATCCATCCAATCATGTGGGCGATGCTTCGCGAGTGGCACTCGAGGGCGTGCGAATTTGGTCTGTTTCAAAAGCAGATTCAAATCCGATTTAAATACATGAGAGTAATTATCGCTGAACTTAAGCAAGAATCAAATACCTTCGCACCCCTGACAACTGTCGAGGATTTCAATGGATTTCATTTACTCTATGGTCACGATGTAATTGAGAAGCTCCAGGGCACAAACAGCGAGATTGCTGGATTCCTTAATGTCTTAAAAGCTAAGGGTCATGAAGCAATACCGATGATGGCCGCCTTTGCAGTTTCCGGTGGCCCACTCACTGCAGAGGCATACAAGTTTTTAACCGAGCGTCTATATTCTGGGATTCGATCTGCCGGGAAAATTGATGGAGTTCTTTTGGCACTGCACGGCGCAATGGTTAGCGTCGGCGAATCCGATGCTGATGGAGCAATTATTGAAAAGGTGAGAGAAATTGTTGGCTCAGATGTACCCATCATGGTGACAATGGACCTACACGCAAATATCACAAAAAAGAAGATCAAGAATGCAACGACCATTTCAGGTTTTCGCACCTGCCCGCATATTGATCTGATTGAAACCGGTGAACGTGCGGCTCGAATGCTTTGTGGAATTCTTGAAGGAACCTCCAACCCGACAATGGCCTGGCAAAAAGTTCCAATGGTGACACCGGCATGCAAGCAAATTGATTTCAAACCAGGTTCCTATCGAGATTTGTTACAAGAAACAATTTCGTTGGATTTGCGGGGAGCCATCGATAGTTCTGCCTTTACGGTTCAGCCCTGGCTAGATATTCCAGAATTGGGTTACGGAGCGATTGTTATCACCGAAAATAATCTTTCACTTGCAAAAGAACTCACAAGCCAATTGGCTCAGAAGATGTGGGAACTGCGCAGCGATCTTATAGATATCTCTCTTTTGACGCCTTCTCAAGCAATTGAGATTGCACTTAAGAAGAGTTCGGGCCCAGTGGTAATGAGTGATTTGGCTGATGGAACTGGTGCCGGCTCACCGGGGGATAGTTCTGCAGTTCTTGCTGCCCTCGTTGCAGCTAAGCCAAATAAGAGATGCTTAGTAAGTGTGTGTGATCCAGAAGTCGCTCTTTTGGCGGCTTCAGTTGGAGTTGGTGCTGAGATCTCTACATCAATCGGGGCTAAAAGGAGTTTTGAATTCTGTACCCCTACGCAAATTACCGCCACAGTCATTCGAAGCGGTGTTGAGCATTTTAGATTCACCCAAAAAGGTTACAACGGCATGAGAGTTGAAATGGGTCTCTGCGCAGTTCTTGAAATAGGCGAAATACGAGTTCTGGTTACATCACTTCCTGCCTTCACAACTGATCCAGAGTTCTACCGTTGCGTTGGACTCGAACCAAGCACGGCACAAATTGTCGTAGTTAAATCTCATGCTCAATTCCAAGATAGTTATGATGCGATAGCAAGTGAGATCATTTTCCTCGATACGCCAGGAATGAGTTCGGATAATGTGGCAGAACTTCCCTTTACAAAAATAGATCGTCCTCTCTATCCGTGGGACCTGGACCTAGTCTTTGATGCTCGGGTGGCGCTATGAGTTACAAATCTCCCTGGCCATCTCCAATAGATCTTTGGGCAGATCCGCCGTGGCACATGACCGGGAAATGTTTAACGGCCTGGTTCGAAACCGATATTAAACAGGTAGAGAGGATTCTCACGCCGTCGTTTATTCCAAAAGTTGGGCAGAGTGGAGTTGTCACTCGACTTCGTTTTTATGACATCAATTACTCTCCGGTAAACAATGAGAAATTCGCAAAGGAACGCCATTCTGGGCGCTTCAAAGAAGCGGTTATGGCATTTGCCGGTGAGATCAATGGCATAAAAGGTGAGTACTCCGCATTTATGTGGACTGACAGTCTGGTTTATTTTTCTTGGGGGAGGGAGAATTTTGGATGGCCATTGCTGATTTCTGATATTGAACTTTCTGGAAATTTTTGGGATCCATCGTCGGCGGACGCGACGAAAGGAAGAATTAGCGCGGAGGCCGCCACATTGGAGCTGACTTGCCAGAATGAAGTATTGGAAACCCTAACTGTGGGTCAAGCAACTAACTGGCTAACGCCCCGGCGCATTCTTTACCCGCATCAAAAGACGTTCGACAAAAGTGAGCTTTTGATAGTTAGGCCGACAATCCTTGACCCTGGCACACTCACATCTCATCTAGGAGAAGTTCATTTTTCAGCAGCAACGCATTCAATCCTTGCTGGATTACAACCCCTTGGCGCAACCACGATTCATCAACACAGTAATTTCTTATTAAGTGTTGGGAAAGACGTTGAATCTATACCTGAAAAATAGTGTGCTTTAGCGGTAATTCGTAAACTGAACAGCGAACTCCCACTTGGCCGCTTTGATCATCGCAATTGCATCTTGCAAATCATCGCGGCTCTTACTGGTCACTCGAAGTTCGTCGCCCTGAATCTGCGTTTTAATTGATTTTGGTCCTTCATCGCGAAGCAACTTGGCAACTTTCTTGGCATTTTCGGTGCTGATACCTTCTTTAAGTGGACAATTAATCTTGTAAATCTTGCCGCTCAGACCGGGCTCGCCCGGATCAATGTGCTTGAGTGAAACGTTACGCTTGACCAATTTGTCTTTCAATACATCGAGTGTGGCCTTAGCACGCTCTTCTGTGCCCGCCTCAATTAAAATCTTCTCGCCCTCTAGCTCTAATTTTGCGCCAGTATTTTTGAAGTCGAATCGAGTATCAATCTCGCGGATTGCTTGGTTGACTGCGTTATCTAATTCCATTCGGTCAATCTTGGAGACAACGTCAAAACTGCTATCTGATGCCATGAATGTGGCCCTCTTTCATGCGATAAAAGGCGGTATCTGCGCCTACTTGCCTACGGTATCCTTTCACCTCGCACAATCCATAATTGCCGCAAGTTCTGTTCGACCCTGGCGGGTTGCCCGAGCGGCCAATGGGAGGGGACTGTAAATCCCCCGGCTCTGCCTTCGAAGGTTCAAATCCTTCACCCGCCACCATAGTTACTAGCCGAGGTATTTTTGTAAATCCCCATACCTTCGAAGGTTCACATCCGCACGCCAAGCCACCATAGTTACTAGCCGAGGTATTTTTGT